>Ga0208454_1000082_pt1 | contig 67629 bp, 71 predicted proteins | sample EasRivMeERMZT100_FD_187530 | JGI IMG/M metagenome (GOLD analysis project Ga0208454, IMG submission 187530) | Soil microbial communities from meander-bound floodplain in the East River, Colorado, USA - East River MetaG ERMZT100 (SPAdes) (version 2) | ecosystem: Environmental > Terrestrial > Soil...
CCGACATTTCGCCTCCAGTTGCTCCCCACCCCGCCTCGCGGCGACGCAGTTACCTTTGGCTACGGAGCTGTGGCATACTCCGACACGGACTCTCACCGTACTGATGTGGCGCCCTCACGGGCGCACGATTCCCGCTTTCGCGGGTATGACGGAACTCAGGCGGCCTGTTCGTTCTTATCCCCGCACAGGTATTTTCGAAGGAGGTCACGAAGGGTTCGGATAATTATTATTCCGAACTTCGTGGTCATAGCCCGTGGTGAGCCTCGTCGAACCATGTCCTTCGTGGTGAACACTTTATCTACCGCGCTGGACCGCGGCTTCAAGCCGCGCTAAGGTGCGGGAACTCATCGCTCGCTCAGGAGGTCAAATGAACGTCAACGATTTCGAATTAAAAAAAACCGCATTACTATTTTTCGATATTTTGAACGGCTATGTGCCGGAGCCGACACCGGGTAAGCCACGCGTACTAAAACCGTGGATTCAAAACGCCGTGAAGCTCAGCAAGGCCGGTCGTGCCGCCGGGCTGCCGGTCTTTTTCGCCAAGGGCAATCACCGTCCGGATGGCGCAACCACTGCTGCGACCATCACCGACACTAATAATTCGCTAACGCCCTGGCCCAATGGAGAGGTGACAAAGACTAAAATGCACGTCATCGCCGGTGACAAAAGCTCCGACGTGCTCGCCGACCTGGAGCCCAAGCCGGACGACTACTACATCGTGAAGTACCGCTGGAGCGCTTTCTATCAGACCCATCTCGACCTCGCGCTGCGCAGCCGCAGCATCGACACGATCATCGTTTCCGGCGGCTCGACGGATGTCGGCGTCACCTCCACTTTGTATTCGGGGCGGGACTTGGACTATAACCAGATCGTCGTCAGCGACGCCTGCGGCACTTCGCACGACCAACGCGCCCATGACACGCTGATGGAAATCGTTTTCCCACGCATGGCGCGCGTGCGCACGACCGATCAAGTGATCGAGATGATACAAAAGTTGGGGCGATAACGAACGCGGCGGGGCCGCAGCCGAAAACGGGGAGATCTCCCGCAAAGACGCAAAGAGGAAAAAATCCGAAGCACGAAATCCGAAATTCGAAACAATTTCAAATGACCAAAATAGGATAAATTCCAAATAGGCTTCCGCCGGATTCGGTGTTTTGGATTTTCCCAATTTGAGATTTATTTGCCTTTGAGTTTGTTTCGAATTTCGATATTCGGATTTCGGATTTTCTGTCATCGGTGTCTTGGCGCGAGAAATTTTCTTACGGTAGCTTTTTTCAACATTTGGAGGCAAAATTCGAACGAGGAGGAATTAATGGCATCAAACGGTACAGCCCCAGTCGGAGTGAGCAAGAACATCAAACAGATCGGCCGCATGGATTTGCCCGGCGGCGGTTCGGTGGTGGTCGAGAACGGCTACGCCTACGTCGGCCATATGGACCCGCCGCACGGCACCTCGATTATCGATGTCAAAGATCCGAAAAATCCCAAAGTGGTTTCCCACATCGAGATCGCCGAGGGGTTACACTCGCACAAGGTGCGGGTCAGCGGTGACATCATGCTGATCAACTACGAGCGCTACAAACCCAAGCAAGAGCTGCAATCGGGTCTGAAGATCTTCGACATCTCGAATCGAGCCAAGCCGCGCGAGATCGCCATGTACAAGACGCCGGGCAAGGGCGTGCACCGCTTCAACTTCGACGGCCGCTACGCCTACATCTCGCCCACCGTCGACGGCTATCAAGGCAACATCGCCATGATGCTGGACATGAAGAACCCCGAGAAGCCGGAAGAAGTCATGCGCTGGTGGATGCCCGGCCAATGGGTCGCCGGCGGCGAAACGCCAAATTTTAAAGGCGCCGACACCCGCTGCCACCATCCGATCCGGCGCGGCGACCGTTTGTACATCAGCTACTGGCACGGCGGTTTCGCGATTGTCGATATTGCCAACCTGAGCACCCCGAAAACCGTCAGCATGCTCGACTGGAGCCCGCCCTATCCTTGTCCGACGCACACGACGTTGCCGATGCTGAATAAAATCATGGAGCGCGACTGGTTGATCGTCACCGACGAAGAGGTCGGCGAGAAGCTAAATGAAACCCACAACGCCTTTCTCTGGGTCGTCGATATAACAAAAGAAGAACTGCCCTTGCCGGTGGCCACATTCATCGTGCCCTTCGACGGCAAGTCGACGCACGCATTTCGCTTTGGCGCGCACCAGCCGGCCGAGCAAGTCTACGGCAATACCCTCTACGTCACCTGGTTCGGCGGCGGCCTGCGCGCCGTGGACTTTTCCAATCCGTATATCCCGAAAGAAGTCGGCTACTACATTCCCAATCCCGGCAAAGACCAAAAGGTCGTCATGAGCAACGACGTATTTCACGACAAAGACGGCAAGCTGTATCTGATGGATCGGTACGACGGGTTGGAAATACTTGAAAGCGAGGTGTAGCCAAAGTGCAAAAGACGTTCCAGTAGTTCCAAACGTTCCAATTGTTCCAAAATTCAATACAGTTCATGAGACAGTGCGTAAGGTTCTGGTGTTACGGCTGGAACGGTTTTAGGCCATGAAGTGATACAACGTCGACCATGGGAGCCATCGACATTCATCATCACTATGTCCCGCAATCCATCATCGCCGAGGCCAAGCGGCATGGCGGCGTGCTTGGCATCGAAGTCTCGGAGGATAAGGACGGAACCTTTCGCTTTTCCTTCAATGGCGGTCCAAGATATCCGTTGGTGCAAGGCCTGACGGATGTGGAACCGCGGCTGGCGATGATGGAGAAAGGTAAGATCTCGCTCGCCGCTCTCGATCCGAGCACGCAACTGCTCGGCTATGATCTCAAAGGCGAACAGGCCGAGAGCTGGTGCCGGGTCTATAACGAAAGCGTCAAAGAATTTCTCAAACAACATCCCGATCGTTTTACCGCCATGGCCGCTGTGCCGATTCAAGAACCCTCGCGCGCAGCGAAAGTGCTAGAGCACGCGGTCACCGAATTGGACTTTCGCGGCGCGTATATCGCCACCAACGTCAATCACCGTTACTACGACAGCGAAGAGTTCGATCCATTTTGGGCGGTGACGCAAGATTTGGACGCGCTGATCTTCATGCACCCGGACAATCCCGCCGGCACCGAGCTCATGAGCTCCTTTGGCCTGCGGCTCGTCTGCGGCAATCCCGCCGACACCACGCTCTCACTCGGCATTCTCATCTACAGTGGCGTCTTCGACCGCTTTCCCAATTTAAAAATCTGTACTTGCCACGGCGGCGGCTTCTTCCCCTATCACCTGAGCCGCTTCGACCGGGAATTTTTTACTGGACAGCAGGCGGCGCGGCGCGCCGACCGTCCCAACGCGCCCAGTTGCGCGTCTGCACCAAGCGCCTATCTCAAAAACCTCTACTTCGACACGCTCGTGTACGATGTCGAAACGCTCGACTTTCTCCGCCGCAAAGTCGGCGCCGAGCATTTGCTCCTCGGCACCGACTTTCCCTATATCCTCGGCGACTGGCAGTGCGTCGACAAAGTCGAGGCGCTGCCCTGTACCGCAAGCGAGAAGCAATTGATATTAGAAGGTAACGCCAGCAAGCTACTTAAAATCGCGGCGAGCTGACAAAAGAGGTTCCCATGCGCAGCCGAATACTCCTCACCCTCTTCGCTACCCTCATCGTGCATTCGGCGCTCATCAGCCAACTTCAAGCGCAGGAGCGCTTCAAGAAAGTGCGCGTTATCTATCCGACCGAGTCCATCGCCATGCTGCCGCTATTCGCAGCTCTGCGCTGGAAAGCCTTCGAGAGCCAAGACCTGCAGGCCGAGATCATCCAAGCGCGCTCTCAGGTCGCCAATGCCGTCATGGCCAGCGGCGAGGTCGGTTACTTTGCCGGTGTCGGACCGGCGTCGGTCAGCGCAACATTGCGAGGACTGCCGTCACGGGCGATCTGGTTCGCCACCGAGGAGTTGCTCTACTCGTTGATCGCCCGCCCCGAATTCCGCTCGATCAAAGATCTTCGCAATAAAAAGATCGGTCTCACCGGTTTGGGCGGCACCGCCCATGTGGCGCTGCAGATCGCCTTGGAAGCGGCGGATGAGAACCCGAAAAATTTCGCTTATCTGTCGATCGCCGCGATGCAACTGCCCGTCGCGTTGGAAACCGGCGCGGTGGACGCTGCGCTTTTCAGCCCGCCGTTCGACGTCCAATCTAAAAAACGAGGTTACCGCGATCTGCTCGATGTCGGCTCCCACGCCAAGATGCCCTTCGGCGGTTTGACGACGATGTTGTCGACACTGCGCTCGCGCCCCGACGAAGTGAAGAAAGTCATTCGCGCCTTGCAGTCGACGAAACAGGAAATGCTTAAGTCCAAGGAGAAAACGGTCGCGATGATTTCCAGCTACCTGAAGGTCGATCGGGAAACCGCCGAAGGAACCTACGCCGCCTATGTCAGAACCGTTAGCGGCAGCGGTGTGCCGAATCCCGTGGGCATCGAGCAAATCGTCAAATCGCTGCAGCTAGCGGGCCAATTCACCGACCGCAAAGTCGCCTTCGACGAAGTCGCCGACGCGCGCATCGCCAAGGAAGTGGCGAAGGAGTTAGGCTATAAAGTCGATTAGACACTTGCGTCTTTCCCATTTTATCGTCACCCCGGTGAAAACCGGGGTCCATCCCCATCGCCTTAACCTAGATACCGTTTTCCAACGGTATGACTGATCTTTCCGGATAGAGACATTCACCGCTTTCTTTTTCGCTTCACTTGATCACCTGATTCGCCCGCGCGAGCAGTTCGTACGGAATCGTATGACCAATTTGTTTCGCCGCCTTGAGGTTAATGATGAATTCAAACTTCGTCGCCTGCTGTACAGGCAGGTCGGCAGGCTTCGTTCCCTTGAGGATTCTGTCGACGTAGTGCGCGGCCTTGCGGTACAGATCTTCGTAGTCCGCCCCGTAGGACATGAGGCCGCCCTCGTCGACAAACTCCTTCTGGAAGTAAATCGCCGGCAAGCGGTATTTGCCGGCAAGCTCGACGATCCGCTTTCTTTCGGCGAATATGGAGCCAGTGGTCACCGTCATAATCGCGCCCACCTGTTTCTGCTTGGCGGTTTTAAAGGCGCTCTCTAAACCTTTGGTGTCGATTCGAGTCGCGATCTCCTCCAATTTTAGCTTCAGTGCCACAGCCGCAGGCCTGAGTTCGTTCATTTGGGAGGTAGCCACCAACGGCCGCAAAAGTCCAACTCGAGCGAGCTTGGGGACCGCGTCCTTGAGTATCTCGAGCCGTTTCGTGTTTAATTCATTTTCTAAACTCGAAAAACCGGTGACATTGCCTCCAGGCCGCGCCAGACTGGCAACCACACCGTCACCCACCGGGTCCGCAGAGTTCACCATCAGGATTGGGATGGTACCAGTCGCTTTCTTCGCATCCAACGCCGCTGCCGTCCCTGTGACCACGATCAGATCAACCTTAAGACGGACCAACTCCGCCGCAAGCTCAGATCGGCGCTCAGCGCCTTTGTTCTCGTTAAAACGGTACTCGAAGGCGATATTCTTTCCCTCAATCCATCCAAGCTTGCTCAGCTCTTGCAGGAACGCCTTCAAGTGGCCCGCCAAACCCGCAGCAGTGCCTCCATCCAGGAAACCTATGCGGTAGATTTTCCCTGCCTGCTGCGCCTCGGCAAGAGAAGCAGTAGTCAGAAAAAAAGTCGCCAGTCGCCGGATGGCGGTTCTTCTGTTCATTTTTTTCTTCTCCGTAAAGTGTGTCAGGCGCGTGTCATGTATTTAATTATTTGGTTCTTCAGGCTTCAGTGTGGGCTACCTTGCACTCTCAGCTTGATTTCGTTCACGACGAAGATCACCCTTCGACGTCGCTCAGGCCAGGCTCCAGACACGAAGGGTTCGAATAACCAAAACTCCGAACTTCGTGCTCTTCGTGTCCTTCGTGGTGAAAAACTCTTTCCCATTTGGTCACGGCTACAACACGCTAGTGTCCCGGCCCAGAAGTCCGCAAACAAAATCGGCGGGGCTTCTCATCGTCATGCCGGCGAAAGCCGGCATCCAGGTTCGCGATTTCTCTGGATTCCGGGTCGCGCTAGCTATCGCCAGCTTGCCCGGAATGACGGATCAATTATGTAGCGGACTTCGGGGTCGGGACACTAGCTCCTTCGCGCTGAACAACTTTTTACTTTCCCTTGGGAGCGAGAGGACTCACCAGATCACGCTCGGAAAGATGCGCCACCGTCTCGCCGGTTTCGGCGAAGGTGCGGGTTACCTCGCTGGAAGTATAGATCCATAGGATCGCCAGCGGCGTCGTGCCAACGTTGACGAAACGGTGCGGCTGATTGGCCGGAACCAGCGTAGTATCGTAAGCGTGCAGCCGCCGATGGCTCTGGCCGTCGATTTCCGCGTCGGCCTCGCCTTCGAGGATCGTCACCTGCTCATCGCAGTTATGAGAATACATGGGAACCTTAGCGCCGACCGGAAATCGAGTGATCCCCGTCGTGATGTGCTTAGAGCCGAGCTCTTTCGTGACTAATGGTGTCGTTTGGATGCCGTTACCGCGGTCGACCACCGGCAACGCATCGATTCTCAGAATATGTGCGTCTGCCATAAAACTTTCCCCTCCCGAAATTCGACTATGTGGCGAACACTAACAGCGCGGTCGACGACCGGTCAAGCAAAAGGGCAGGGTTCAAACCCGCGCCTCGTTTCTTTTTTGCGCCGTTTGCGCTCTTTGCGGCTAATTCTCCGAATCCGAGTCTTCCGCTCTGTGATCTCTGTGCCCTCTGTGGTGAAATCCCTTTTCACCTTTGGTTTCGGCTATGCCGCGCTTGGTGTGTGTGGTAAACATTCCTTCGCCGTCCAAAGGAGTCGATATGCGAAGCAAGCCCATCCTCGTTCTTGGAATTCTCATTATCCTGATCGGCGCGTCCTCGGCGTCGGCGCAACTAAAAAAAGTCAGATTCTCCACCACTGGAGTTTCCATTTCCGAGCTTCCCTTCAAAGTAGCTCAACTCAAAGGCTTCTGGCGTGAAGAAGGTCTCGATGTCGAAACGATTCTTATTCGCGGCGCCGTCGGCATGCAGGCGCTTCTGGGCGGCTCCGTGGACTATACTTCGGCGTCCGGCTCCACGATCGCCGCCGCTGTGAGGGGGTTATCGGTAAAACTCGTGTTCATTTCTTCGTCAAAACCGCAATTTGACCTGGTATCCCAGCCTCAGATCAAATCCGTTCAGGAATTGAAGGGAAAAATCGTCGGCATATCATCGCGCGGCGGCTCCAACGATCTGATGATGCAACTGATCCTGCAGAAAAACGGTCTCACGCCGAATAAAGACGTCAGCACGATCATTGTCGGAGCCCAAGAAGAAACCGTGCTGGCCCTTCGAGCAAAATTGATCGCCGCGGCCCTTTTGACCCCGCCTCGCCCCTTCATGCTTCAACGCGATGGTTTTAACCGCATCGCCTATTCCGGCGATTATCTGCCGACGTATGCCAATGGTGGTATCGGCATTACCGACGAAAAGATCAAAACCAACCCCTCTGAGGTGCTGGCCTTCGTGAAGGGCACACTCAAGGGCCTTCAGTTTTCTCGGCAAAATCGCGCCGAGATGATAAAAATGATGCCGGGGTATTTGGGCATTAAAGACGCCGCGATGATCGAGCAGCTCTACGATCTCTATCTGACCCGCCAATCGGTAGACGGATCGGTCGATGAGCATTGGATGAAAGGCGCCATCGAGTTCACCCAGAAGACTCTCGGCGGCGCTACCAAAGAAGTTCCACCGAGCCAGGTGTTTGATTTCAGCTTCGTACAAAAAGCCGCGCGATAGATTGCGGCTCGTAGGTCGTGGACGGTTTAAGATCCGTTCGCGAGGTGCATGGGATTACACCCCTCTATACAAGGTATGGGATTGCGACCAGCCTGCTAACCCAGATTATTCATACTACGAGGAAACCTGATGACACTCTGTCGATCGAGGGGTAACCCTGGAGGAACGAAGACACCGGCGCGAATGTTTCATTTTGTGCTCGGCGCTCGGCACGATATTTGACCTTTTCGCTGCTGAACTCATAAGCAACTCGCCACGCTTGCAGCTTCAAGGCACAACGGCTTTGCCTTCGTTCCGGAAGGGTTGCGCCTCGATCGCTGTTTCACCGCGCATAATCCGGGCACATGGTCTTTCGACAATCTTGGTTTCATCCGATTAACCTGCTGAGGCAGCTCCCCACAATCTGCGCACGGCCGGCGCCGCCATCACGATCAAGATAAGAACCGTGGCGACGATGAACGCGAGGCTGATCGGCCGGGTGACGAATACGGAGGGATCTCCGTGGGAGACTTGCAACGACCGGCGCAAGTTTTCCTCCACCATCGGCCCGAGCACGAAGCCGAGCATCATCGGCACCGGGCTTAAATCGAGCATTCTCCAAATGATGCCGAGGATGCCGAAGAGCGCCATCAGATAGATATCGAAGGAGCTGCTGTTCACGCTGTAGATGCCGATGGCGGAGAACGCCATGATCGCGGGGAAGAGCAGGCGATAGGGCAGCTTGAGCAGGCTTACCCACATGCCGATAAGCGGCAGATTAAGCACGACCAGCATCACATTGCCGATCCACATGCTCGCGATCAGCCCCCAGAACAGATCGGGTTTCTCGGTCATCACCTGCGGGCCGGGCGCTATGCCGTAAATCATCAGCGCGCCGAGCATGAGCGCCATCGTCCCGCTTGCGGGAATTCCCAAGGTGAGCATCGGAATAAACTTGCATTGCGCGTCCGCATTGTTGGCGGACTCGGGCCCCGCCACGCCTTCGATGGCGCCTTGGCCGAAGCGCGACGGATCCTTGGCGAATTTTTTCTCGATCATGTAAGACGAGAATGAAGCGATGGCCGGCGTCGTGCCCGGCAGTACGCCGAAGAACGCCCCGACTCCGGTTCCTCTGACGATCGGGCCAAAAGAGCGCTTCAGATCCTCTCTGGTGGGAAACAGGTTCGTCACCTTCGAGGTGAAGACCTGGCGCTCCTCAGGATCGCTTAAGTTGCTCAAGATTTCTCCCACCGCAAACACCCCCACGGCGATCGTTACGACACCGATGCCGTCCGCCAGCTCGTAAAATCCGAAGGCGAAGCGCTTGACCCCGGAATTGACATCGGCGCCGACGATGCCGAGCAACAACCCCACGACGACCATGGCGAGCGACTTCACCATGTCGCCGTGGGCGAGCACCGCCGCGGCGACCAGGCCCATCAGCATCAGCGAGAAATACTCCGCCGAGCTGAACTTGAGCGCGAACTCGGCGAGCGGCGGGGCGAACAGCGCGATCAACAAGGTGCACACCGTGCCGGCGAAAAACGAGCCGATCGCCGCGATCGCGAGAGCCGCTCCGGCGCGCCCCTGCCGCGCCATTTGGTAGCCGTCGATGCAGGTGACCACCGAGGCCGTCTCGCCCGGCAGGTTGACCAGTATGGAAGTAGTCGAGCCGCCGTACATCGCGCCGTAGTAAATGCCGGCGAGCATGATCATGGCCGCCACCGGCGGCACGTTGAAGGTGAGCGGCAGCAGCATCGCGATGGTCGCCGTCGGCCCGATGCCCGGCAGCACGCCGATCAAGGTGCCGACCAATACACCGATGAAGCAGTAGAGCAGGTTCTGCAACGAGAGCGCCACGCTGAAGCCGAAAATCAGATTGTCTAAGAGTTCCATGGCAAACTGTCAGAACCCTTTGATCAATGGGTACGGTAGCCCGAGGCCCCAGATGAATATCGCGACCGAGAGCCCGGTCAGGATTAGGGTGAGCAGCAGGACCTCGACGAATTTGAACTCCCGCCCCGCGAACGCCGACCCGAAGATGAGCAGCGCCAGCGCCGGGATGAAACCGGCATATGTCATTAAAATTCCAAACCCGACCAGTGCGAGGGGCAACACGATCAACGCACGAAGCGAGCAGTGCAATGCGATCTTCTCACCCGTGCGGAGTCCGGTGGCCATCACGTAGAGGCCGAACAAGGCGAGGATGCCGCCGAGCATGCTCGGGAAGTAGCCGGGCCCCATCCGCGTCGTGCTGCCGAATGGATAATTACGGGCGATCAAGAACGACGCGGCGCCGGTGGCGATCAACATGATGCCGGCCCAGAAATCCTTGTTGTGGCGCAACTCAATTTTCATTCGAAAGTTTCGGTAGGCAACTGATTCAAAATCCGCAGCACGAAATCCGAAACAAATGCAGTCAAAGAAATCTTAAACTCGAAAATCCAAAACGCGGAATTCGATCCCTCCTGTTTGGAACATTGAACTTGTTTTGTATCTCCTGTTTTGAACTTGTTTCGGATTTCGGATTTCGTGCTTCGAAATTTTCGTATTGGCGCCTTTGCGCGAGTCTTCATTTCCCCGAGATTAGAACTTCTACTCCGCCTTGATGTTGGCTTCTCTAATAACTTTTCCCCACTTGGCCGTTTCGGCGACAATATACGGGCCGAACTCTGCCGGAGCCAATTTGTCCACTTCCGCCCCTTGGTCGCCAAACACCTTCTGTGTTTCCGCCGAGCTGAGAATAGCTGAGATCTCCTTGTACAATCGGTCGATAATTGGGCGCGGCGTGCCGGCGGGCGCGATAATGCCCCACCAGTTGTTCGCTTCGTAGCCCGCGACGCCGGCCTCGGCTATCGTCGGCACATCGGGCAAAGTGACGCTGCGCTTCGCTCCGCCGGTGCCCAGCGCCTTGACCTTGCCGGACTTGATATGGGGCATGAACTGAATCAGTGAGCCGAGCGCAGCATGAGTATGGCCGCCGATCACGTCGATCATCGCGGGACCGCCGCCTTTGAACTGGACGATGCCAACGTCGACCCCGGTCATCGACTTGAACAGCTCGCTGCCGAGATGCTGAAAACTGCCGATGCCCGCCGACGCGAAATTCAGCTGGCCAGGTTTTTCCTTTGCCAGCGCGATGAACTCTTTGACGGAGTTGGCGGGAACCCCCGGATGGACAGCAAAAACGTTCGGCCCGGTTCCGAGCTTGGCGATCGGGGCGAAGGCCTTGACCGGATCGTACGGTAGTTTGTAGAGCGAGGTATTGATCGCGTAAGCGGAAGAAATAACCAGCAGGGTGTGTCCATCAGCATCTGATTTCGCAGCCGCTTCAGTGCCGATGACGCCCCCTGCCCCGCCGCGGTTGTCCGCGACGACTTGTTTGCCGAGCCGTTCGGTCAATTTGGTGGCGATGAAGCGCCCCACAATGTCGTTGCTCCCACCGGGTGGAAACGGAATGATAAGTCGCACGGGCTTAGTGGGATAGCTCTGGGCCGCTGCCATCCCGGACCACAGCGCAACCGCACAAACGAGCATCATCGCGGAGAGACTCTTCACTCTGTACCTCATTTCGCCTTCCTCCTTATTTCAGTTAACTGGGTCTCGCGGGTTTCCGCTGAAGAAGGATTCACCACAGTGTTCTCAGAGTTCGGAATATTTCTAATCGAAAACTCTTTACTCTGCGCCCTCCGCGCCTCTGCGGTGCAGTCTCCGAGCTCTGATTCACACGAAGGCCTCAAGACCCTTCAATCTTTGAGGTCGCCGGGCTCAAGCTTCGCCGATTTTCAGATCGGGGTTAATTCGCCCTGTCCGGTCTCTCATTAGTCTCCGCCGCTTTCGCGAGACGCACGTCGATCAGCGCCACTTGTCCGCCGGCGACGGCTTTGAGTCCGCGCTGTAGCGCCGCGCGCACTTCGCCGGGATCTTCGACTTTTTCGCCGTAACCTTCGAAGGCGCGCGCGATCATCGCATAGTCCGGACTCGGATTGATCGAGATGCCGATGAAGTCCTGGTTTTTCACGGCAAAGCCGTCGGGGAAGAAACGCGGCACGCCGGATTTTTGCGAATGGTAGCCGTAATTATTGAAGAGCACGATCATGATCGGCAGATTATGCTCCTGGCAAACTCCAAGAGCCGCCAGTCCGGGATCGTAGTTGAAGGCGCCGTCGCCGATCAGACACAAAACCGGCCGCTTGGGATTCGCCGCTTTTACACCGAGAGCAGTGCCCGTGCCGGTGCCGAGTCCGCCGATGCAGCCGGCGAAGAATGTGCCCGGCTTGAGCATATCGAGATAACGGTGAATCGACAGTCTGTGCGTAATGGTTTCTTCGACGACAATCGCGTCGGACGGAATAACTTGCGCGAGCTCATGCGTGACCCAGCGGGTGTCGATGGGCTTTTGCTGACTACGCCGCTGCGCATCTTCCTTCCATTCGGCTTTGCGCTTCTCATAACGGCCGCGCCAGACTTCAGCCCGCCGCGCGCTGTCAGCGTTCCCTTTGGAGACGCGCTTTTTGACCGCTTCGAGCAAATGCTTCATCGAGCTTTCAATGTCGCCGGTGAGAATTTGATTGACCGGATAGCCCCAATAGGGAAGTTCGGAGCGCAGCGGATTATCCGACAACACCGCGACTTTGGTTCCGGAATTTAATTTCTTCGAAGCCGGATGCCAGGGCGCGATGACACCGAGCAGAAACACCGCGTCCGCTTCCTGCAAAAATTCCTGCGGCTCGAAACCCGCATGCAACGGATGGGCGCGGGGAAAGTTGATATAGCTCGATGCTCGGCTCTCGACCACGCCCGCGCCGAGGAGTTCCGCCAGCTCAACGAGTTTTTCCACGACGCCAGGATCGCGTCCGGCCTCTTCGGTAATAATGACCGGGTTTTTCGCGCCGGCGAGCAGCGCCGCCAATTCTTCGATAGCCGCCGGGTCCGCCGTCGGCGCGGGAATCGGCACATTTTCCGCCGCCGCGTTCTTGGTCATTTTGTCGAACAAATATTCCATCGGCAGCGAGACGAAAACCGGACCCTTGGGAGTGCCCATCGCCAGTTGGCAGGCGCGCTGGATGGTCGAGGGCAACAGCGATTTGGCATTGACGCCGTAACTCCACTTGACGCAACGATCCACGAGACGCGCTGGCCCGCCGAGATCGGCCAGGGCGCCGAGCCATTGCGCGCCGACGTCGGGACCCGCCTCTTCGCCGAAGCCGAGCGACTCGCCGGTGAACACAACCATCGGGATCTGCTCATGCAGCGCGCCGCGTAGAGCCATGGTTGCGTGCAGCGCGCCAACCGTCGTGTGGATCATGACTGCGGCCAACTTTCCCGTAGACTTGGCGTAACCGCTCGCCATGCCAACGGCGATCTCTTCATGGCGCGAGCTGATGTAAAGCGGCACGCCTTCGCTCTGCGCCTTGGCTTTGGCGAAAGCTTCCCACACCGGCGACCACTCCGAGCCGGGGGATGAAAAAATGCGATCCACGCCCATGTGCGATAATACGCGCAATAAAGTTTCCGCGCCCGTCAGTCCTTCGGTCTCGATCATCTCGGTCTCCTTCTTTGAATCATAAGTTCCAATGGTTTCAGCCGTTCAAATCGTTCCAGTCGTTCCTACCGTCCGGGTCAATTCCACGAACGCCTGACAACTGACTGCTGACCACTGCCCCCGCTCCTCACTTTTGCCTTTTTACTTTTGCCTTTTTACTTCTCCGCCCACAACTTTTTCAAAAACCCGCTGTCTCGCAGCTCATTGGTGAAACGCGGATCGTAAAACTCCTCGGTCTTCACCGACGGTCCCTGGGGCATCGATTTACTCATGAGCGCGAGGATCAGCTCGATGCCTTTGGGGTCGACTTGGAGGGTTCGTTCCAAGGCCTCCGACTCAGACGCGATCGCGTGGCCATTCACTTCGCGGTCTTCGACCTTGGTGTATTTGGCGACGATCTGGATGGTCCCTTCTCTGTTCGTCAGAAAATAGTGAACCGCTTCGGCGTAAGCGCGCATGAATTTCGCTAGATCGGCATGCTTGCGCTCCACGGTGTTGCGCGCGGAGAGGAGAACCGTCGATGCCAAGGGAATCTTCATGGCTGTGATATCCAGGATTACCTTGAAGCCAAGCCTCTGGGCAAAAAGATCGTGCGGCGTGCTCGTGCTGACGGCGTCGATCGTCCCCGCCTTGAGCGCTGGGATGCCCTGACCGATACTGCCGAGTTGAATGTATTGGAGGTCTTTGAGCGGATCGATGTTGAAACGAGCAAGCGATGCTTGGGTGAACATGTCCGGGTTGGAACCGATCCGGTCGATACCGAGCCGCTTGCCCTTGAGGTCTTGGACGCTGGCGATTTCTTTTTTGCCGACAATGGCGCCGGTCATGCGGTTTTTGCTTTGGCCGATCATGACTAAATTTTTTGCCCCGCCGGCAATCGCTCGTATCGGCGCGAAGCCGCCGATGATGCCGACATCAACGTCGCCCGACAAGATTGAAGTTGTTCCCATGGGCCCTGATGCGATGAAAACCAGCTTCACGTCCAAACCTTGCTTCTTGAAAAATCCCGCTTCCTTGGCGATCCACATGGGCGCCATGGAAACCACCGGTGCGGTGTAAAATGCCGTGAGACTGGTAGATTGGCCGGCGCTTTCATGGACCGCTCCGAGACAGGTAGAGAAGACGATTCCGAATAGTGTTAGCAGTCTAAGGAACTGAATCATCTCGCACCTCCTTCAAGACAACGCCTCGCTCCCAATAGCGCAAGCCGCCGTCGATGTCCATACGCAGTTATTGGATTTTTGAATTTGGATTGTCGGACTTGTGTAGGGGCCGACCTGCGTGTCGGCCCTCCGAACGGGCGGACACATAGGTCCGCCCCTACCATTGCATGTTGCCTTCTTCATTTAATGACCTGATTCGCCCGCGCCAGCAGTTCGTACGGTATTGTAATACCAATCTGTTTTGCCGCCTTAAGGTTAATGATGAATTCAAACTTCGTCGCCTGCTGTACCGGCAGGTCGGCAGGCTTCGTTCCCTTGAGGATTCTGTCTACGTATTGAGCGGCCTTGCGGTACAGGTCATCGTAGTCCGCCCCGTACGACATGAGGCCGCCCTCATCGACAAACTCCTTCGAAAAGTAAATAGCCGGCAACCGGTACTTGACGGCAAGCTCGACGATCCGCTTTCTTTCGGTGAAAAAGCGGCGAGTAGCGTTCGTCATGATCGCGCCCACCTGCTTCTGCTTGGCGGTTTGAAAGGCGCTCTCTAAACCTTTGGCGTCTGGTTGAGTCCCGATCTCTTCCAATTTGAGCTTCAATGCCAGCGCCGCAGGCCTGAGCTCCTTCACTGTGAGCTCTGTTGCTACTCCGGCTCCCGGCGGTCGCAGAAGTCCAACTCGGGCGAGTTTGGGGACTGCGTCCTTGAGTATCTCTAACCTTTTCGTGTTTAGTTCAAACGACATACTCGAGAACCCCGTGACATTGCCTCCCGGCCGCGCCAGACTGGTAACCAAACCTGCGGCCACAGGGTCCCCAGGGTTCACCATCACGATGGGTATAGTAGTGGTCGTTTTCTTCGCGGCTAATGCCGCCGGCGTGTCTGTGGCCACAATCAGATCAACCTTTAGACGAACCAGGTCGGCGGCAAGCTCAGGTAGGCGCGCAGTCCTTGCCTCGGCAAATCGGTACTCGATGTTGAAATTCTTTCCCTCAATCCATCCAAGCTTGCTGAGCTCCTGGCGGAAGGCATCCACGAGCACCACCATACCAGAAGCAGTGCTTGAATCGAGGAAACCTATGCGGAAGATTTTCCCTGCTTGCTGCGCCTCGGCGAGAGAAGTAGTAGTCAGAAAAAAAGTTGCCAATTGCCGGATGGCGGTTCTTCTGTTCATTTTCTCTCCACAACTGACTTTGGAAAAGAGGACAGGCTACTTTTCTCCATTTCGTTGAATCAAGAGTGATGCTTCTCTGCCACGCTGGACTATAGGCCGGTGCAGGCTCCATCTGTCAAGAAGAATGACTTTGAATTGACAGAACGGCGCATTATCAAATAGCTTTGGTAGCGAGTGAGATCGTATGAGTCAGAATACACCTGAAAATTGGCGCATCGACGTGCATCACCATGTGGTGCCGCCGCAGTATGCTGACGAATCCATGCCGATCAAGCTGCCGAATACCGAAGCGCAATTGGGCTCCATGGATAGTTGGCACATTCGCACCGCCTTGACATCGCTTACCCCGCGGGTGATTTTGAAAAATCTCCATCGACTGCGTGACGTGGCCCGGACCTGTAACGAGTTCCAAGCGAAATTGTTGCTTGAACACCCCGCGCGATTCGGCTCCTTCGCTCTTCTTCCTCTGCCCGACGTCGACGGAGCGCTCGAAGAATTAACCTATGCGCTAGACATCTTGCACCTTGACGGCGTTGGTCTTTTTTCCAGCGTGAACGACCGCTACCTGGGGGACCCGTTGTTCGATTCGCTGTTTGACGAGCTGAACCGGCGCAACGCGGTGGTGTTCATCCATCCGACCCACTGCGAAGCGCCCGAGCACACGGGCTTACGCGCGCCGCCGTTCGCGGTCGAGTATGTGTTCGACACTACCCGCGCCATTGTCAATCTGATTTACACCGGCACCATCAAGCGCTGCCCCGATATTCGCTTCATCGTCGCCCACGGCGGCGGCACCGTGCCGTTCCTCGCCGAACGGATCGCCATGATGGAAGGCCACCGCGGCGCCAAGAATGTCACCGGCGTAATTGCCGCGCTCCGTTCGCTTTACTACGAGACCGCCAGCACGACTTCGGCCTACGCGCTCCGATCGCTGCAGGAGCTTGCCGACCCGGCCCATATTCTCTGGGGCTCGGACCTGCCGTTCGTTTACGGCGACCGTTTGCGCCAAGAAGTTGACCATTGGGAACACTACGACGGCTTCGACGCCGCTGCGCGACGCACCATCGAAGAGCAAAATGCGCTAAGCCTATTTCCGCGCTTCGCCTAGTGCGGTGAAGCCGCAGCCGAGACTCGGAATATCCCCCGCAAAGCATGTCCTGAGCAAAGTCGAAGGGGCGCTAAGGCCGCAAAGGTCGGAGAAAAATAGTGAAGATAATCTGTAAGAATTTTTATCTTTCCCTTTCGAACCTCGCGTCTTTGTGCCTTTGCGGGATGTATTTCCGAAATAGTATAAGAGTGATGCTTCGGTGCAAATAAACATCATCGGCGCCGGGCCAGCCGGCCTTCTCTTCGCCCTGCTTATCAAACGGCGCTTTCCGGCTTGGCGGGTCAATGTTTTTGAGCAGAATCCGCCGCAAGCCACCTTCGGTTTCGGCGTGGTGTTTTCGCTGAATGCGCTCGCGTTTCTCGCGCGCGACGTGGCCGATTTTCACGCGCTCTTAATGCCGCGCTTGGAATCATGGCCGATGCAGCGCATCGTCCATCGCGACGAGCCCGTCGACATCGACGGCAACGGCTTCTCCGCGATAGGGCGCCTGGAGCTCAATCAATTTCTCGACAAGCTATGCCGCGCCGCGGGCGTCAGCGTTGCCTACGAACGTGTCATCGATTCCCTCGCCGAGTTGAACGATTGCGATCTGCTGGTCGGCGCCGATGGCGCGAACTCCATCGTGCGGCGCGCCTTGGAAGCAGCGTTCGAACCGCAAACCGAGTGGCTTTCCAATCGCTTCGCTTGGTACGGCACGACGCAACTGTTCGAGTGTCTGAGCTTAACCTTCCGCGCCAACCAAGACGGCCATTTCGTTGCGCACCACTATCGCCATGGTCCGGCCATGAGCACCTTCGTCGTCGAGTGCGATGCAGAGACCTGGCGCCGTGCGGGCTTGGATCGAATGTCCGATGAAGCTAGCCGCGCTTACTGCGAGCAGGTTTTCGCTCGCGACCTAGGCGGCCGTTCGCTGGTCTCGAACAAATCCATCTGGCGCCAATTTCCCCTGCTGATGACGCGCCGCTGGTTTATCGATAACACTGTCCTGCTCGGCGATGCGCAGCGGACCGTCCATTTTTCCATCGGCTCGGGGACGCGGCTCGCCTTCGAAGACGCCATCGCGCTTGACCGCGCCTTTGCTGAAGCAGGCGAAGACGTTCCGCGCGCGTTGGATGTCTTCGAGCGCGAACGACGGCCGATCGTCGAAAAAATCGTCGCCGCCGCCAACGCGAGTTCCTACTGGTACGAGCGCTTACCGAAAAAGATGCAGCTAAAGCCCTGGCAACTCGCCTACGATTACATGACCCGCAGCGGCCGCATGACCGATGAACGATTACGGGAGCTGTCGCCGAAATTCATGGCGCGGGTGGAGCGAGAACGGAGAGGAATTTGGTAGTGCCGCACCGGCGAAGCAGCGACTGCAAAATTCTTGGAAGATACCTCGCTGCATTGCGGCAGGCTCTCTATCAGTCGCAGAACTGTCTTTGGTAGGGCTTGGTTTTCGTTTCACACTCTCGCCGGGTCCGCGCCGAATGCCTGTGCTAGGCCCCTTGCTTCGTGCCTACGCGCTCCGCCTTCATCACGCCATGCCCGCGCGCTGAATTTTTTTGGATGATCCGTGTCAGCTTCCTATACACACCGCGTGAGAGGCTGCTAACAAACTCTCCCCACCAACGTTTCTGTTCCACCAGAAAGGGAATGGGATCTCGATGATCTAGATTGGCTACCGCCTTGATGTTTCGAATTCCTTTCAGCAGGGTGAAAAGTTCTTTGAGTATCGGCCGGTTATGGCGGTTTCCCCACACCGATGATAGATAAGCGCTCGCCCAGACCCAAGCGATTCCGTCCCGGTAGGAAGTCATGACGATGGATATTCTAGAGGTGAACTCTTGATAGAGAGCCAAGGGGAGATCCTGCCCTAGCGCAGCCGAGAGAGAGGTAGCCCGTACCGGTCGGGGGTCCGCTTTGATTAGTGTTAAGCTTTCGTCCCTCGAGTCACGGCGAAATTCAAGCGCGATCGCACCGAAATACTTCATTCGCTTAACCAATCGCTTGGCTGTCTCAACCGCTTCATCATCATGGATACTCTCGCAGAAGACGTTAGCACCCAGTACGTAGGGATGGACAAATTGTCCGCCTCTCGAGTAAGTAAAGAGCCTGAGCCGCCTAACGCAATAACAGACGATTGCCTCATGGTCTTTATTAACGACCATGCACACCCCTATGCATCGATCTGCCTCGCCCGGGATCACTTTCACAATTACGGGAAATTCTCCGAGTCTATTGTAAATTTCGAGGCAGTTTTCCTTGACCTCACCAGGGTCCGAACCCGCTACCTTGCTGAATCTCCCTGAACGGCTATCAGCAGGCACACTTCCTGGCCGGGTCTTCAATAAGTAGCTATGATTACGAAAATCCAGGTCTTGAACGTAAGAAATCATTTCCTGTGCATCCTTGGGCTGAAGGAAAGCCGGTGTTCGGACACCTATTTTCTGAGCAGCCTCGTAGAATCGGGGAATGTCGATCATCGGTTCCAATATGTCCCATGGCGGTGTTGTCAAAACAAAATGGCGAGATAGAGAATGAAAGTTTTTGGAAACAAGAAGAAGGTAATCATCGTTCGTCGGAATGATCACCCCTCCCCCCGATTCGCCAAGCTGTTCAAGCAACGCAAGCGCGGCCCCATCGGAGTTTGCAACCGCAAATTTCTCGCTCACATACCGGGAACAAAATCCCAAGGGAGCCGAGTTGTGATCGATCGCGACGACAGGGATGTTCGCCCGTCCCAGTGCTTGTATGACAGCAAGCGCGCGGGGGTGCTCCGCCCCGAGGACAATCGCTCTCTGAATATGCTGCGTATCGAATGCCCCAAGGGTGGTTTTTGAAATATCATTGCTAGTGATGTCCATTGTATCAAGCCTCCTAAGGGGCAGGTTTTGGTCCCAGACCAACTGCGACTAACTCGCTCTTGAATTTTCCATTCTCAATTAATGGAAGTCCTCCATATCCGTTGGCGGAACAAATGTCCAGCCCCTGCTTGAAAGGCAGCTCGAAGCTTAGATAGCCTTCGCCAGGCCCAATCGGTATAAGCGCTTACGCGAAAAAATGAAGTTACAGCCCTGGCAGCTCGCCTACGATTACATGACCCGCAGCGGCCGCATGACCGACGAGCGATTACGGAAGTTGTCGCCAAATTTCATGGCGCGGATAGAAATAGAACGGAGACGGATTTCGTAGTGCCTCGCCGATTCGACAAAAAGCGCTGGCATGACGATTGAAAAGATTGTTAAAATCGCCGCGTTTTAAGAATCTTCTGAGAAGGAGAAGACCATGGCTAACAGAGTCGAGATCGGCGGTCTGAAGATCGATGAACGGCTCTATCGTTTGGTGCGCGACGAGATTGCGCCGGGCACCGGCGTGAAGGCCGACGGTTTTTGGAAGTCTTTGGGCGCCATCGTCAGAGATCTGGGGCCAAAGAACCGCGCGTTGTTGGCCAAGCGCGACCGGCTCCAAGAGCAAATTGACGGGTGGCACCGCTTGCGCAAGGGGCAGCGCTTCAACCTGAAAGATTACACGGCATTTCTAAAAGAGATCGGCTATCTGGTTCCGGAGAGCAAGAATTTCAAGATTACCACGGCTAACGTCGACGCCGAGATCGCGGCGATCGCCGGAGCACAGCTGGTGGTGCCGCTCGACAACGCCCGCTACGCCCTGAATGCCGCCAACGCGCGCTGGGGAAGTTTATATGACGCGCTCTACGGCACCAACGTGATCCCGGAGGAGGACGGCGCGGAAAAAGGCGAGGGATACAATCCCAGACGCGGCGCCAAGGTGATCGCTTACACGGAAGAATTTTTGGACAAGGCGGTCGCTTTGAAACGCGGCGGTTACTCCGATGTCACTCGATATTTTCTCAAGCGCACCGGCCGCAGGAAACAACTGGCCGCAACCCTCAAGGACGGAAAGACCCTAGGTTTGGCCGATGGACGGAAATTTATCGGCTATCAAGAAAAAGCCGGTGAATTGACGGAGATCCTGCTCAGCAACAATGGCGCGCGCATCGTCATTCAAATCGATCGCAGCCATCCCATCGGCAAGGCGCACCCGGCGGGAGTGAAAGACGTGATTTTGGAAGCGGCGATTACCACCATCGAGGATTGCGAGGATGCGGTCGCCGCGGTCGATAGCGCCGACAAGGTGACGGTCTATCGCCATTGGTGCGGCCTCATGAAAGGCAGCCTCGAAGCGACCTTTGAGAAAAATCGCCGCCCGCTGACCCGCAGGTTGAACCCGGACAAAGTATTCACCACACCGACGGGCGGAAAACTCACTTTGCCGGGAAGAAGTCTCTTGCTCGTGCGCAACGTCGGCATTCACATGTACACCGACGCGGTTATAACGAAGAATGACGAGGAGATCCCCGAGGGCTTCCTCGACGCAATGGTCACGGCGCTTTCGGCGATCCACGATCTCAAGAGAAAGGGAAATTACCGCAACAGCAAAACCGGCAGCATTTATATCGTCAAACCGAAGCAGCATGGGCCGGAGGAAGTCGCCGCCACCGTCGAGCTGTTCCAGCGCATCGAGGGCGCGCTCGGGCTCAGGCGGAAAACTCTCAAGATCGGCATCATGGACGAAGAGCGGCGCACCACGGTCAACCTCAAGGAATGCATTCGGGCGGCGCAAGATCGAATAGTTTTCATCAACACCGGCTTCTTGGATCGAACCGGCGACGAGATCCACACGAGCATGGAGCTTGGCGCGATGCTGCCGAAGGAAGAGATCAAAGCCCAGCCGTGGATCAAGGCTTACGAAGACTGGAACGTCGACATCGGCATCGAAACGGGACTGCGTGGCAAAGCGCAGATCGGCAAGGGGATGTGGACGATGCCGGATGAGATGCGCGAGATGGTCAGGACCAAGATCGCCCATCCGCAAGCCGGCGCGAACACCGCCTGGGTGCCGTCGCCGACCGCGGCGACGCTGCACGCCCTGCACTATCATTTCGTCAATGTCGCCAAGCGCCAAGCCGAGCTAGCGAAGCGAGGGCGTGCCAACCTCGATCAAATTCTCACACCGCCGCTTTTGTTGGACCGTAAGTTGACGCCCGAGGAGATTCGGCGCGAGTTGGAAAACAACGCCCAGGGCATCTTGGGCTACGTGGTTCGCTGGGTCGATCAGGGCATCGGCTGTTCGAAAGTGCCGAACATCAATGACGTCGCGTTGATGGAAGACCGGGCAACGCTCAGAATAGCGAGCCAGCACATTGCCAACTGGTTGAAGTACGGGATCGTGACGCGTGAACAGGTGATCGAGACGTTCAGACGAATGGCGACAGTCGTCGATCGGCAAAATCGCGGCGACCCCAACTATCGCAACATGGCGCCGGACTACGACAAGGGCAGCGCTTTTAAGGCGGCGTTGGACCTCATCTTTAATGGCTGTCAGGCGGCCAATGGTTACACCGAGCCGGTGCTTCACGGCCGGCGCCGGCAGGTTAAGAATAAGGTTAAAGGAGAACTTTATGCGGAGACCGAAAGTTATCGAGTGGCCGGCTAAGGCTAACATCTGTGTCACTTTCATAATCCCTTGGGAAGTGTGGCCGGAGAATTTTGCCACTCGCGAGTCGCTGCAACGCCACGGCACGCACATGATTCCACCGGCTAATTGAGTAATCGTTCATGTACACTCGCGAGCAGGAGCGCGAGTCGATTCAAAAAACCATCGCAGCATTTGAAAAAGTCTTGGGACAAAAACCAACGGGCTACTTATCGCCGGGGCATGCATCGACGCCGCACACTTTGGAATTGGTCGCCGAAGCCGGCTTTGTCTGGTGGGCCGATCCGTTGAAATCGGACAATCCGTACACACTGGAATCGCGCGGAAGGAAAGTCGTCGTCGTGCCGTACAATGTTCCCGGGTGCAACGATTACTCGACCTACGGCGCCGGTAGAACGCCGCGCGATTTGCTGCAAATCATGAAAGACCAGTTAGACTAGCTCTATTGGGAAGGCGAACAGGGCGCGCCGAAGTTTTTCGCCTTCAACTTGCATCCGTTTGTATCCGGAGTGCCGTTTCGGACCAAGATTGTCGACGAGTTTATCCGCTACACCAAGGGCTTCGCCAAGGTCTGGTTCGCCCGGCGCATCGAAATCGCCAACTGGTGCCTGGAGAAGGGATACTAGAAGCGAAATAAAAGAATACCGATCCGTCGCCACGGCAGCGAATAGCCGTCGTTCCGTCACCTGCGGGCTCCTCCAAACAACTCGATGCAGAGCAGGCGCCTAGGACGAGTTTACCGGGCGCTCAACCATCAGCGACAGTGGTGCGACCGGAGACGGAAAAGAGCCGGACGCTGAAGTTTAAGAATCAGGGGTTTGAGAAAGAATGACCTCTGCCTTCTTGAGAGCGGCAGTTGCCTATCGGCGGTGATTCAACTCTGTCCCTGGGCTCTGGCCCACAATCTCTACTGTTCGCCCAAATCCCAGATCAAACCCTTCTGGACTCTCCTATCTTTCGGCACGGTTAAATTTTTGATCTCTTTGATCTCGCCTTTGCACCTCGCCTTGACGGTGTAATCTCCCGGCGGCAGTTGGATGTAAAACCATGGTCCTTCTATCTTGAGCGCAGCGATCTCCGCGCCTTTCGCAGTTGCGATCACCAGCGCGATGCCCGAAATAAATGCACCGCGCTTTTCCGCGAAGACCAGCTTCACGTTATAGTTTTTGGCGCGTTCCTCGATGGCTTCGCGCTCGTCGCTACCGACACCGCCAAATAGGTACGGGAAGCCTTGGCTGGTCTTTCCTTCGGTAATGATAATGGTCGGTGGAAATTGCGCGGCTTCGGATTTGATCGTTGGCACGCCACAACGAATCGGTTCCAGCAAGAGGACCATAAACATCGCCGCAACCCAACCAGCGCTACAGGTCAAACACGAGTACATCCTCGGCCTCCTATTTATCGTTGATTCCTTGCTCATGGTTTCTCAGCCGTTTAATCGATCTCTTCGCCGGCAAGCTCCGATCACTTTAAAATGGCAATTTCCATGCCGGCATCTGACGACTGGTTTACCGCGATAGCGGCAACATTGATCGCACAGGTGATAATCTGAAGCGGTGGGGCCGGTCACATCCGAGAAACCAGAAAAAGTAACTCGCGAAATGCGGTGGTCCGCGAATTGCTCATTGTTTTGGCAACAGCTTGGCATGAGGGGACAATCTTGTGAGCCTAAGAATGCGCTATAGTAAAATCGGCAATCTGTGCAGCGTCACTTTTTCGCTTGCAAAATCGGCTGCGCCATCGGCTCGCAGCGTGCATCTCGTCGGTGACTTCAACGGCTGGAGCGGCACTGCGAATCCGATGACAAGATCAAAGAACGGCAGCTTTTCCGCCTCCCTGTCGCTGGAACGCAACAGAGAGTATCAGTTTCGTTATCTAATCGACGGTGAACGCTGGGAGAATGACTGGAAGGCCGACAGATACCTGCCCAATGAACATGGCAGCGACAACTCTGTTGTCGTGGTTTGACGACTCTTCTTGTGACAACCCGCGCGCGACGTTTGCACCATGGCCACTTTAATTTGGATTCTCGGATCCGGTATTCTGATGAGCGCCATTGCGCTCATCGGCAGCGTCACGCTGTGCTTTCAGGAAGCGACTTTAAAGAAGTTGCTGCTGCCGTTGGTCGCCCTTGCCGCGGGGACATTGTTGGGTGGCGCGCTCTTTCACATGATCCCCGCAGCCGTGGACAAGCTGGGCAACGATCTTTGGATCTACATTTGGATCTTGGTAGGATTCGCTCTCTTTCTCGCTTTGGAACAGTTTCTTCACTGGCACCACTGCCACCGGGCGCCGAGCGAACACCGCCCGCTGACTTATCTGATCTTGATCGCCGATGGAGTGCACAATTTCATCGGCGGCTTGGCGGTCGCAGGGGCATTTTTGATCGACGTCAAAGTCGGTATCAGCGCATGGCTCGCGGCCGCGGCCCACGAGGTGCCTCAAGAACTCGGCGATTTCGGTATTCTCATCCATGGCGGTTGGAAGAAGCGACAAGCGCTGCTCTACAATTTTCTTTCGGCGCTGACCTTTCTGATCGGAGGGATCGTTGCCTATGCCGCGTCCCTGACCATCGACGTCACTTTTCTTCTCCCCTTCGCCGCCGGCAATTTTATTTACATCGCCGCCGCCGACCTGATCCCAGAGATCAAGCACGAGGAAAACGCCAGGCTCAACCTCGTACATTTCTTGTCGTTCCTTGCCGGCCTGGCGTTTCTTTTGGCTGTACGATTCGGGTTCGAAGATTGAAGAAATCGTCGGCAATTCTATTTGGCGTGTCTTAATTTTTCCCTGCTGCGTGTGATTGAGCCTCTGCTTGGTTGAACCGGAGCGGTGTAGCCTGAGGCTATCCTTCGAATCCCGCAACACCAAATCAGGCGAGTCCCCCAGAAGAACTATAGGTTTTCCTGCGGCTTAAGACCCAGGTTTGGCGGACTGGCGAATTTTGCTCATCGGTCTCAGGAAACTACATACGCCAGCGTAACCATAAGCAGAATTCCCAGAAGCGTGCTGAAGGTGGCTTCACGCTGATAGCCGCGCCGGTGGCTTTCCGGGATGATCTCTTGGAAAACCACGTAAAGCATCGCGCCCGCGGCAAACGCCAAACCGATGGGCAGCAACAAATTCGCCGCGCTAACCATAAGAATGCCAAGCAGACCGAAGATAGGTTCGACCAACCCGGCGAGAGTCGCGTAACACACCGCTCGCCAGCGGCTAAATCCCTCTCGTACCAACGGGAAAGCGATCGCCAAACCTTCTGGTATATTTTGCAAGCCGATGCCGATCGTGATCGTCAGGCCGGCGGAAAACTCTTCGAGGCCAAAGCTTATGCCGACGGCGAGGCCTTCGGGCATATTGTGAATCACCATGGCCAAGAGCAGGAGCCAAACCCGGCGCAACGGGGCCGATGGACCTTCGGCGCCGCGCCAGCGGTGTAGATGGGGTATCAGTCGGTTGGCGCCATCGAGAAACACCACGCCAAGGATGAAGCCGGCAATCGTTATCGGAATACCGCCCAAACGAAATGACGGCACGAGCAAACCAAATATCGAGGCCGCGATCATTATTCCGGCCGCGCATCCCAACATGGCATCGAGCAGTCGCTCGGAGGTTTTCCGCACCAATAGCGCTGGCAACGCGCCGACGCCGGTGGCAAGACCGGCAGCGAGACTGGCGAGAAACGCGGTTGCGATCGGGTCCATCTTCCCCTTCTACATCGATCGCGGCCAACGGGTCTGTGTCTCGTAGGCCACCACCTCGTCCTCTCCAAGCGTGAAAATCTAACTGCCACGTCCAGATTCTTCGAACTCCGCGTCGACGACTTCTTCCTTTGGCGCGCCGCTGGCCTTGGGTTTTTCTGATGCTTGTGCCTGTGCGGTTTGCCGATAGATCGCCTCCGCAAGTTTGTGTGAAGCCTTGGTTAGCTCCTCCACCTTGGCTTTGATCCGATCGACCTGCTTGTCCTTGATCGCCTGTCTCAAATCGTTGATCGCGGATTCAATCGCGCCGCGCTCCTGCTGGCTGATCCTGTCGCCGTACTCACTGAGCGATTTTTCAGTCGTGTAAATAAGCGTGTCGGCGTGATTGACGGTTTCTACCTCTTCCTTCTTTTTTGCGTCTTCGGCGGCAAACTGCTCCGCCTGTCGCACCATCGCGTCGATTTCTTCTTTGGCGAGTTTCTTTGGCGCGGTGATCCGAATAGATTGCTCTTTGCCGGTACCGAGATCTTTGGCAGCGACGTGAACAATGCCATTGGCATCGATATCAAACGTGACTTCGATCTGCGGCAAACCGCGCGGCGCTAGCGGAATCCCTAGCAAATCGAATCGGCCGAGCTCGACATTGTCATTGGCCATCGGCCGCTCGCCCTGCAGGACGCGAATCGTCACCGCCGTCTGATTGTCGGCAGCGGTCGAGAAAATTTGGCTCTTCTTGGCCGGGATCGTGGTGTTTCTTTCGATCAAGGTGGTATTCACACCGCCCAGCGTCTCGATGCCCAACGAGAGCGGCGTCACATCGAGCAGCAAGACATCTTTGAGTTCGCCTTTAATGATCGCCGCTTGAATCGCTGCGCCCATAGCGACGCAGTCCATCGGATCGATGCCGCGTTCGATTTTCTTGCCGAAATAGTCCTCGACAAATTTCTGCACGATCGGCATACGCGTCGGTCCACCGACCATGATGATCTTGTCGATACCCGTACTCGTGAAGGTCGTGCCTTGCTTGGCTAAGCTCTCTTTGGCGTCTTTTAAAGCCTGTTCGAGCGGCCCACGGCAGCGCTCGATAATCGGATTGATCAATTGATCGAGAGTAGCCCGGTTGATTGACATAGTTAAGTGTTTTGCCCCGCTGGCGTCGGCAGTGATAAACGGTAAATTGATGTCGGTGGTGAGCGTGCTGGATAGTTCTACCTTGGCTTTTTCCGCCGCTTCGCGCAGCCGCTGCATCGCCATGTTGTCGTGGGTTAGATCAATGCCGCTCTGTCGTTGGAACTCTTTGGCGATATGCTCGATCAACACGCGGTCCATGTCGGTGCCGCCCAGTTGGGTATCGCCGCTGGTGGCAACCACGCGAAAGCCGCCCTCTTTCCACATCTCCATGATCGTCACGTCGAGGGTGCCGCCGCCGAAATCGAAGACCAGAATTTTGAGCTCCTTGCCGGTTTTCTCCAGGCCATAGGCAAGGCAAGCGGCGGTGGGCTCGTTAATCACGCGCAAGACTTTTAGGCCGGCAATCTCGCCGGCGTCTTTGGTCGCGGTGCGCTGGTTGTCGTCGAAATAGGCCGGACAGGTGATCACCGCTTCCTCGACCTTGTCGCCCAAGTAGGCTTCGGCGTCCTGCTTGATCTTCTGCAGGATGAAGGCGGAAATCTGCTGCGGCGTGTACTCTTTGCCGAAGACTTTGAATTTGAAGTCGCTGCCCATCTTGCGTTTGGCCGCTTGGATGGTCCCTTCGGCATTGATCGCCGATTGGCGCTTCGCCGGTTCGCCGACCAAACGTTGGCCGTCCTTGGTAAAAGCAACGTAAGAGGGAAATGCTTTACCTGACGCGACCCCTGCGCCCTCAGCAGATGGAATTATCACCGGCCGGCCGCCTTCGACGACGGCAGCAGCTGAGTTGGAAGTTCCTAAATCGATACCAATTACTTTCGCCATCTCGCACCCCCGCTTACAAGGTGACACTAGAGCAAAGCAAACGGCATACCTCGATGTCGAGTCGAGATTGCTTGCGATGTCGTTCGATTAATCACGCGAACTCTACCGCCTCGTTGTCACCCACGGGAATTGGCAAGGGCACTATTGTCAGTTGTGAAAAATTATTAACGCCGTCTTGACGCGGCACCAGTGGCACGGTGATTGCGCCGCTATGAACTGAACGCAGGAGTAGCAATTAAGCCGGCGATCATCTGGTCTCAGAATTCTGCAGTATGCCGGCTGAAAATGGAGGTGAATATGAACCGTGTATTTCTACTCATCGCCGGCGTGATAACTCTGGGCCTCTATTTCGTCGTCGGGCCGGCCGTCGTCAGCACCTTTCAGCGCTACCGTGGACGTAGGACGATAATCTGCCCAGAAACCGATCAGATCGCGGAGATGGAAATCAAAGCCGGCCAGGCCGGTGTCATGGCGGCGCTCGGCAAACACAATCTGCGCGTCAAATGGTGTAGCCTTTGGCCGCGCCGAAAAGGTTGCGCCGAGGAATGCTTAAAAGAGGACTGGCAGTCGGCTGGGGAACAGCGAAACAACGATAGCGGTCATGAAAAACTAAGCTGAAGCATCCACCGCTGCCGCGACCCTCTGGCCTTCCGCTTCATCGACGCGCCCCAGCAAGAATGCCCCGGCGATGAACAGCAGAGTCACGGAAACGATGCCCCACCGGCTGTTGCCGGTAAGCTGTCCGACCACACCAAAAATCGCCGGGCCGAGGATACCGGCGACTTTCTCACCGGTGCTGAAAAAACCGAAGAACTCGGCGCTACGGGTTTTTGGAACCATGGTTGCGAACAGCGAACGGCTGAGCGCTTGGGTGCCGCCCTGGACCACGCCGACCGTGATCGCCAACGCGTAAAAATCCCACGCGCTGCGGATAAAAAAACCGGCGACGGAAATCACCGTGTAGACGGCGAGACCGGCAAGAATTGTCCGCTTGGCCCCCAGATGCTGTGCCAACGCGCCGAAGCCAATAGAGCATGGGAAGCCGACGAATTGGGTGAGGATGAGCGCGCCAAGCATGTCGTTGTGATCGACGCCAATCTCATCGCCATAGGCGGCCGCGAGTTTGATAATCGTGCCGATGCCGTCGTTGTAAAGCCAAAATGCGCCGAGAAAAATCGTCAGCTCGCGGTAGCGGCGAATTTGTTTAAAGGTTTGCATCAAGCGCGCTGCGCTATCGGCAAACACGAGCAACGAGCGCGGTTTTCCATGAACCGAGGGTTCCGCCACGGCGCGGAACAGCGGCAATGCGAAAATCAACCACCAGAAAGCGACGCTGACAAAACATGCGCGCAGGGCGATGTTTCGATCCGCCATCCAGAACCATGCGGGCCGATAGAGCCACAGCGCGTTGATCACGAGCAGCAAGCCGCCGCCGAGATAACCGAACGCGTAACCGCGCGCTGAAACCCGATCCAGATCGTTCGGCCGCGCCACTTGCGGCAACAACGACTCGTAGAAGATATTACCGCCGGCAAAGCCGAGGTTGGCGACGGCGAATAAAAGCGCGCCGAGCAGATATTCGTTTGTATGGAGAAACGCCAAGCTTACCGTGCCGAGAACGCCCAGCGATAAGGCAGCCGCTAAGAAGCACTTCTTGGCGCCGAGGAGGTCCGCTGCCGCGCCGACCACTGGCCCGATCAACGCGACTAATAACAGCGACAACGACGTCGTATACGCCCAGTAAGCCGTGGCGGTTTCCGGCGCCCCACCGGCGTTGATCACGAGCGCGCGATAGTACACTGGAAAAATCGCTGTCAGGATCACAACGGCGAAAGCGGAGTTCGCCCAATCGTACATCGCCCAGGCGTTAACCACGCGCTGATAATCGCGCTCGGTGACATGCGACGACTCGTTCGGTTTGTTGTCGGCCATGTCAGCGTGGCCGGAGCACCAGCACCGGGCCGGTTGTGTGGCGCACGACGCGTTCGGTCACGCTGCCCACCGGCCAGTTGCCGATCCCCGATTCTCCATGGGTGCACATGGCGACAAAATTTTCCGGCGTCCTCTTGACCAAATCGATGATCGCCGCCGCGGCGCCGTCGACGCCACATTCAAGAACGAGCGACTCGACCCGCGTCAACCCTTGCTGACGCAGCCGATTTGCCTTCTCGATCAAGTATTCGTTCGCCTCGGTGCTGGCTTCTTCCCAGAGTTTTCTGAGATTTGGCACATTGGCGCCAAACACCGGCAGAAAGCCTTCAGGCGGCGCGCTGTAGATACGCCGAGTGACGCGGACCAATACGATTTGCAGTGTCATGCGTAAAGCTAATTCGCTAACCGTCGGCAAAACAGTTTCGGCGAGCTTGGAACCGTCGAGCGGCACGAGAACGGTCGTCAACTTTGCCTCAGGGCGCGGCTCGTCATTGGCCGGGCGCACGAGCAAAACGTGATTTGCCGCGGCGCGCAGTACTTTTTCGGCGACGCTGCCCAAGAGCCAGCGCTTGGGACCGGAATAACCATGGGTCGCCATGGCGATCAGCATCTCCGGCTCCGTCGCCGCAACCTCGACGATCGTTGCCGCCGTGTGCCCCGTTTCGACAACCGAGCGAACCGCGACCTCGCCCCCGAAGGATTCGACAATACCATTTAAATATTCGCTAGCCGTGAATGGCGCACACGCGATCGGCTGGTTCGGATCGTTCACGTGCAACAGTGTGACCGGTAGTTTGAGTGCGGTTGCCAGCGAGCGCGTATACTGCAGAACACTTTCCGCCAATTTCGAGCCATCGAGCGGTATCAATATCTTGCTATACATAGACCCTCGTCCGAGCTAACGTCAGCTTAAACCCGACACAAGAAAGAAACTTGGCGCTCCCGCACGGTTCCATCCGCTATAGAGCCAGAGCGATAACCATGCCGAGAGTAAACTACTCTGAATCCGAGCGCGATCCTGCCTCGTCAACGAATAAAGCAAGCCAAATAAGGGTTAAAGTCCTTTCTTAAGCTCCACAGCGCTTATCGACAATTTCATCCTTGCGAATTATCAGAGGCGTTCATGTCACTTGTGAAAAGAGCGAATCGCTTCCACGGGTGAGATCCTCTGGTATGTCGTTTGCTGATTATTCCTATCGCGGTCAAGGAGATTAACAATATGAAATCAAGTGTCTTCAAAGTGGGAGGAATTCTTGCGGCGTTAGTTTTCTCACTGTCGCTGCTGTCGCCATTGGCCAAGGCCCAAGAAATGGAAGTAGTCGCCGGCGGCGAGCTCGAGTATCAAAATTATTGTGCCGTGTGCCATGGCGTCGATGCCAGCGGCAACGGCATCATGAGCAAATTCCTAACGGTGCGACCGGCCAATCTGACCCAACTCGCCAAAAAAAATCGCGGTGCCTTTCCGTTTTGGCAGGTCTATCGGATGATTGATGGCCGCGAAGAAGTCAGAGGGCATGGCTCACGCGACATGCCGGTTTGGGGCGATCGCTTTAGATCCCAAGCCGGCGGCAACGACCCTGGCTCCCGTGCTCAAGTGGCGGGCCGTGTGCTTGGGCTAGTTTTTTATTTGCAACATATTCAAGAAAGGTAGTTCGCCGTATGTTCCCGGGGCGCGATGCAATTAATTCGGTCGATGTAGGCAACGAGGGTGAAAAGGGCGCTGCCGATAAGCTAGATGCGCCGTAGCACGGACAAGCGTCCGGCGCTGAGTCTGTCGTCAGAGATTACGTATGAAAAAATTGTCGCGGAAATGGCGAGCGAAATTAAATCGCCGGAGTCTACTCGAATGACGCGGCGACAAACTCCTTGGTTTTCGAGGAGTGCAACAAACACACCGGGCGTGCTGCTCGCGACAGGCTCGCGTCAACCAAGTAATTGCCTTTCAGGGCGCTACGGCCAATCAAGAACGGATACATCATTTCAGAACGGTCTTTCAGTGTCGCCAGCGTGTTGAAATGTTTCGAACCTAAGCAAATTGAAACTTCCACAATGGGCCTCTTTTCAGTGCCCATCGCGGTCTGTACCTGAGCCCATTCGACGACCCGAAGTTGAAGGCGCCGATGATCCCAGCGTTTTCCGAGTTTGAACTCGGCAACATTGTTCCGAACCACAAGTTCACGCGCATCGAGCGAGGAAAGGTCGGCGCCGGTATCGATGCGCGCCACAAAGCTAATGTTCCAAGGGCTGAGAATCACATCCTCAACCACGCCGAGGGTAATCTTTCCTGTTCCACTCTGTGGCGAATCAGTAGTTCCAGCATCTTCGCTTACCTGGGCTTGGAGTAAGTCTATTGGGATAGCATTCGTCATCCCCAGGATGAGAAGGCAAACAACGATTAACGTGATTTTCCCCATGGAGCAGACATTAGCTGTTCCATGGGGTCAAATCAACGGCATTTTATCCGAAAGAGTGGAGGGGGGTGCTTTCCCCCTCCATTATTTTCTGGTTGGATCTAGTCGGCGTCCCCGCCGCCAACAAATTCGTCCCAGTTAATCTTCTGCTGTTCTGTCTTCTCCTCTGGGGTCATCTGCTCAATTCGAACCAGCTCTTCTTCGTATTCCGCGTTGAGCCGACTCATAGTGGCGCAACCTGATCCCAAAAACCCTAGGAGGAGCAGCAACGCCATCGTTTTTCTCGTCTTCATACAGATTCACCTCCTTCCCATTCAGACTCCACTCCTCTGATAACTTTTAACTACGCAACCATCGTACCAAATCACGATCGCTTGCGGATTTCGCACACGAACTAAAAAGGCGTAAGTAATCAGCGCGTTTAGGGGAAGCTATTCTCAGTAGATCAATGAAACCATGGGGACACTTAGCAGAAGCGGCAATTTTTTAGATCAACGTTTCGCAACTTTCGGATCGACACCGGAAAGCTTTATCCATCCATTGGCAAGATCAGATCGGCGGGCATCACCGCAATCTTTGTCGCAACCCGGTCTTTAGTTACTTTGATGAAAAGCTTCGGAGAGAAACGATGCTGGACCGCCGTCAGAGCTTCTCTAATTTTAATCTCCCGCTTATAAGCCGAGCCGCCAAACCTCACTGGGGTCTATAGCAACCCTGCAAAACTCATCTGCGGTTTTTCGCGATTTTGCGGGCAGCCGATTGGTAACGCTGCGGGATAGTAGGCCGCCCACCTGGCGCTCGAATTGCATATACATAACACACAACCTCGATGATAACCGGCAGCCGGGCTGGGAAGGGGAGAATATGGTTCGCGCAAGCAACACCGGTGCTCCTCCCGCTTCGAGAAAATTCTTTTTCCTCGCATCGACCCTGCATTGCTTTATGCTTCTGTGTTCCAGCGATCTGTTCGCGCAAAGTGCCGAATGGGAAAGGCTCACCCAAGAAACGGTGTCTCTGTATCGACAGGGGGATTACAAGGGCGTTACGGACATAGCTCAACAGGCACTGAAGCTCGCCGAGCGAGAACTCGGGCCCGAGCATCCAGATGTGGCTACGTGCTTCAACAATCTTGCCGCGCTTTATCAACTGCAAGGCCAGTAACGCGATCAAGCGATTTTGAATTCTGGGAAAGGAGGAAAATCCTATGAATACGAAGATAGCTGTTTTAGTAAACGTGTTTCTCGTTTTCCTTGCCGCGCATGTGGCAGACGCACAGCAGCCAGCGGCATCACTGGAAGTAACGCTCCAATCTCTTGAAGTAGGTAGCACTAAGGGCTTTGATGACGCGTGTCGAGTCGTGACCAACTCAGGCGCACAGGCCATCCTCCAGCGAGATCGCCCGATAATTGGCAGTGAGCGGAAACGCCTTACAGGAACGGCGTTGAAAAGTCGATTCGAGGCGTCATTTCTTACGGGGCAGACCGTCTCGGCGTATCCCGGCGTCGTGAAATCCAAATATCCGATTGAAAAAGTTGGAGTTATTGCGCGATCAGTGACTTTCCCCAACGTTTTAATTCAAGGACAGGCGATCATAGACACCAAGTATGCAAATGCGTCGATTCTCTGTTTGGATGTTGCCTACTATTCAGGATTGGTAACGGGCCTCATTTGGTCGATGGATAGAGACTTGGTTGAGGAGCATGATCTGCATTATTTAATCGATTGGGCAAGTATGGTGGATTTTACTTGCGTACTTATGTTTATGCCCGGTGCGCTTTTGAAAAAAATAGTTGAGCAGCAAATAGGGCAGGGTTTGCCTGATGAACATGCCGCAACACAAGTCAACGTTGAAGTTCAGGTTGCTAACCCTGATGCTGCAATTGCAGCATCACCTGAGATCGAAGAAAAAACTCCCGCCGTGAGCATGGACGATGCAAAAAAAAGAGTTGTTGCACAAATTGAAAAAATTCAAAAAATGCTTAAATTCGCACAAACTGTAGAATCGATGCAAAACGAATAAGCGATCATGTACAGGCTTTACGACAAGTTTTCTCCATGAATTTTATGGTGGGGCGCACTCCCAGCCAAGTTGGAGGAATTCCTGTTAGGTTATTTACCCTCCGGTTTTATCCCGTGTTTGAGAAACGCCACTATGTCGATGAGTTCTTGAACGCTCAAGAAGTGATTGTATTCGCCCATCGTGGCTCTTCCTTCTTTCACCGTGTAACCTGGCGCTGCCACGATTGCGTGGGGTTTGATGATGGATTCGGCCAGGTATTCGTTGGGAAGAGCCGAGTAGCCAGTGAGCACCGGACCAGCGCCTTTCGAGCGTGACGGCGGTAATTTTTCGCCCGGGATTTCGATGGCGTGGCACGAATAACATTTCATATTTAGAAAGACGGTCTTGCCGGCCTTCGCGTCGCCATCAGGAAATGTGAACTTCCATCCTTGTGGAACTTTCGGCGTTGCCGGCGCTGGCGCCGCCCCCGTTGAGCTAGTCATAGCGATCGAAATCGCCAGTACACTGCTCGCAAATATGAGAAATAAATATCCCTTCATGATTTCGCCTCCTGTTCCGCGCACTTTGATATTGACTACCTGGCAGCACAAAACATGCCACTGGCAGTTTTTGACGCCGCCGCTCATGTTTTAACAGATCGGATACTTACCTTGAGCCAATTCCTTGCAGAACTCCGCCATTCGCTCGATCTCGCGACTTACGATTAGGCGCACCGGCTCGGCAATGGCTGAAAGTTTTGCTCCGGATTTTATTTTCACCTGCACGGCGGCAACCTGCGGTTGATCGATCGGCACGCCGATACGGCTGCAAAGCCACACGACGGCTTGTTCCACGCCGGCAACTTCGCGATAGATTTGTTCAGCCAGCAAATGCGTCAGCACGTTATAGATTTTACCCACATGGCTGACAGGATTCTTTCCGGCCGCGGCTTCCGAACCGCGCGGACGATTGAGCGCGATGATGCCGTTAACCTGATTTCCTCTGCCCACCTCACCGGAGTCGGCATCTTCGGCGGAGGTTCCGAGAACAGAAAGATACATGCCGGCGAGCCCACCGCGCGGCTTGTCCAAGGTGTTAGTGTTTACGGTGATTTCATTGAGAGTGACCAAATGAGGACGAAGGTAGGCGAACAGCGCCTCACGCATTTCCGCTTTCTGTCGAAAATAAGCAACCTCGCTCTCGACGTAGCGATCCAACAGGGGCATCGCAACCGTGAGATCAAGATGGGCGCCTTTTCGCACTCCCATAATTTTTACGTCTTGACCGCCTGCCGGGTATCGTTGCTTGAACTCGAAGCCATTGAGAAATCTTTCAGCAGCCAAGACCAAATGCTCGGTTTCACTGAGCGGCGCGTAACCGACGGCTGCCGAAGTGTCGTTGGCCGAAGCAATGGCCGATGCTTCACGAAATATGCCGGTCAACTCCTCGGAGCCGCCTTTGAGCTCAACTTGGAAAACCAGGTGACGATTGGGATCGACTTCCGGAAGGTTCTCTCGAAACCAGTTTTTTGCGCTTTCAATAGCGAGATCACAGACATCAAACTCATCGACCAGGGTCGCGCGGTCACCGATGACAAGGCGCATTGGCTCAATCACCCGCCCACCGCCGAGTCGATGCTCTGTTTGCCCCGCCACGAGCAAACCTTTGTCGCAGTTGTGGTGTAAAATTCTGCCGAACCGTTCCAGATAGGCGTTCGACAACGCCTGCGATATCCGCTCCATGACCAGGTCGCAGATGGTGTCGGGATGGCCAAGCCCTTTGCGCTCGACGATTTCGATGGCATTTTGATCCGGCGTCGGTCCACTGGTTTCGTCGACATGGATATAATTAACCGGCATTGGTGACCTCGCCAGCTTAAAATACAGCCCCGAACAGCAGCTGCAGCCGCATTCTATGCGAACATACAGCAATCTCCATACCGAAGAGATTTCCTTTGACGCGTAAGCTAAGCGAACTCGGCATATCAGTTTTGATAATCTGCGCTGCTCAACTTCGCAGCTCTGCGAAGCTGACCAGGGTCATCAGCGTTTCATCGCTGCCCAATCAGCCGATTTACCTCATGGGTCCGGTGGCACAAGGTTTGCCCCCAATTATAAGTAGTTATAGAAAGGCAACGGCATGAGCGGCGCGCGATGGGAACTCTTACCCCATGGTGCTGACATTGGCGTCTGCGGTTTCGGACGCTCAAAAGCGCAAGCATTCGAGCAAGCTGCTTTGGCGTTGACGGCTGTCGTCACCGACCCGAAAACGGTCGCCGCCGAATACTCAGTTGAGATAAGCTGCGCCGCGCCTGACGATGAGCTGCTGTTGGTCGAGTGGCTGAATGGCTTGATTTACGAGATGGCGACGCGAAAAATGCTGTTCTCGCGATTCGAGGTGCGGATCGACGATGGTAAATTGTTGGCCAAAGCCTGGGGTGAAATTATCGACGTGACCCGTCACGAAACCGCTGTCGAAGTGAAAGGTGCAACCTGCACCGAGCTGAAGGTAGCGCAGAATGCCAATGGCGAATGGCGCGCCCAGTGCATCGTCGATGTGTGAGGGGATTCGTGATGGAATTGTCTCGATTGCGACGTGAAGGAGAGAATGAGTGGTGCATCGCGCCACACGGCAAGATGCGCGTACCCGCGGTGATCTTCGCCAGCGAGTCGCTGATCCGCGAGATGGACGAAAAAGTCTACGAGCAGGTCACCAATGTCGCGACCCTGCCGGGTATCGTGAAAGCATCCTACGCGATGCCCGACGCCCACTGGGGCTACGGTTTTCCCATCGGCGGCGTGGCGGCGTTCGACGCGGACAACGGTGGCGTGATCTCCGCCGGCGGCGTCGGCTTCGATATTTCATGCGGCGTGCGCACGCTGCTCACCGGGCTGAGGCTTGATCAAGTTAAGGCAGTGAAAGAGCGCTTGGCCGATACCCTATTTGCTAGGATCCCCGCCGGTGTTGGCAGCACAGGGAAGCTCAGTCTCAATGACAAAGAAATGAACGCCATGCTCACGGGCGGTGCGAAATGGGCGGTCGCGCAGGGTTACGGGAAAAAAGCCGACCTCTGGCGCGTCGAAGAAGACGGCTGCGTCCCGGGCGCATTGCCGGATGAAGTCTCCGACCGAGCGAAAAGACGCCAACGCGACGAGATGGGCACTCTCGGTTCTGGAAACCATTACTTGGAAATCCAGCATGTGGCGAAGATTTTCGACGACGCCATCGCGGCCGCGTTCGAATTGCGCCGAGGCGACATCGTCGTCAGTATCCACTGCGGCTCGCGCGGCCTCGGCCATCAGATCGGCACTGAGTTTCTCACCCGCATGGCCGCCACCGCGACAGCGTCTGGAATTGAACTGCCAGACCGAGAGCTCGCTTGCGCACCGATCCACTCGCCCGTGGGCCAAGCGTATCTCGGCGCCATGCGCGCGGCGATCAACTGCGCCTTGGCCAATCGGCAAATCATTACTGACCTGGTGCGCCAGGCGTTTCGAGAAATCTTCCCACAAGTCGAGCTGCCGCTGCTCTATGACGTCTCGCACAATACCTGTAAGGTGGAAGAGCATGTGGTGGACGGTAACAGGCTGCGCCTATTTGTCCATCGTAAAGGCGCCACGCGCGCCTTCGGCCCCGGTCATCCGAGTGTGCGCGAGCCGCTCGCCGAAGTCGGTCAACCCGTACTCATCGGCGGCACCATGGGAACGGCGTCGTACATCTTGTCAGGCACAGGCATGGATATAGCGTTCGGCTCCGCATGTCACGGCGCCGGGAGAAGCATGAGCCGCCATCAAGCTTTGCGACAGTGGCGCGGCGGCGAGGTTGTGCAAAATCTTGCCGCCCATGGCATTCTGATCCGGAGCCGCTCCATGCGCGGCGTCGCCGAGGAGGCCCCGGGAGCTTATAAGGACGTGAGCGAAGTCGTCGACGCCGCCGATCGCGCCGGCTTGGCGCGCACCGTCGCCCGGCTCGAACCGGTGATTTGTGTTAAAGGATAGCGGATGTCAGTCTGGATTCGAAAACGATTGGAACATTCTATGTTAACCCCGTCTCTTGAGGCGGGAACAATTAAAGCTAATAATTCCCCGCAGCTTGCTGCGGGCACCCTATTGATGGGGAATCCAAAGGGGGCGAGCGTCCCCTTTGCAATATTTTAAAAAGCGGCGGGCTTAAATCCCCGCCCGCGAAGTGGTCTCGTTAAATTGGAACGCTTAGAACGGCTAGCGAGGGAAGAATCATGCTAGAATTCATCGGGCAAATTTTTGGACCGGCCGGCACCGTTTTCGTCATCGCTGCGATCGTTCTCATCAGCGGCATCAAGATCCTGAAGGAATACCAGCGCGCAGTCATCTTTCGCTTGGGACGGATGGTCCGACCGCGCGGCCCGGGGATCACTTACGTGATTCCTTTCATTGAGAAGATGGTGCGCGTCGATCTGCGCACCGTCACCATGGACGTGCCGCCCCAGGATGTTATCACTCGAGATAACGTCTCGGTCAAAGTGAGCGCGGTGCTCTATTTCCGAGTCCTGGACCCGGCCCGCGCGATTCGTGAGGTCGAGAACTATCTATTTGCCACTTCTCAGCTCGCCCAGGTGACTTTGCGCAGCGTCTGCGGTCAGGGAGAACTCGATGAGTTGCTCGCCGAAAGAGAAAAGATCAATGCCAGAATCCAAACGATCCTAGATACCCAAACTGAGCCCTGGGGCGTGAAAGTCGTCTTGGTCGAGCTCAAGCATATCGATCTGCCGCAAGAAATGCAGCGCGCCATGGCCAAGCAAGCGGAAGCGGAACGGGAACGACGTGCCAAAATCATTCATGCCGAAGGCGAATTCCAGGCATCGCAGAAGTTGGCTGACGCCGCCGAAGTCATCGCCAAACAGCCCAACGCGATCCATTTGCGCTTTTTGCAGAGCTTAGTCCAGGTATCGGCGGAAAATAACCACACGGTCGTTGTACCCCTCCCGGTCGATGTCGTCACCCAAATGTTCGCCAAACCGGATGGCCCAACGAAGTAGTGTGCAGCCCTGCGGGAGGATAACAAAATGAACATCGAGTTTACCCCGGACGAATCCTACGAGCACCACCGGCGCAATGTAGTTTGGTTTAGCGCCATCGATGACGAGAAAGTGATCACTTGCGCGATTTCGATCGAAGCGTTAGCCGAACACTTCGGCGCCTATGCCGACGATCCGCTGCCTTTCTTCAGAAATCACCGCCAACAGATCTGGGATATCGCCGCCAAACTGATCACCGAGCGGCGCTTTGAAGACGACGGCACGATCTTGATTCAGAGTGCTGATCTAGAGCCGACGAAAAGCGGCGCGACCAATACGCCCCCCAGCAGCGCGCACTGAATAAATCGCGCGCCGCTGTCGCCTCCCTTCTTCAGGAATGACAATCCGAGCTAGGCCATTCTCTACGGTGCGAAACTCTCTTCTCCGGTCTTGCCCACAGCTGTTGATCTAACGACTTCTCACTCCCGGAAAAGAAGCAATACCCGTGGCGCATCTATTGCGTAATACCACCGGTGTATGTGTCACAAACCTTTGTCGGTGCAGCGATGAAATATATTGGCGTCAATATTGGCGCCTTGACTGTCAAACTCGCCGCGTTAGACGGTGCCGAGACTAATTCGACGGTAGTGCCCCACCAAGGCCGTCCCTTAGCGCTCTTGGAAAAACTCCTCACCGAGGAGGAATTTGCTAGCGCAGATTATTTCGGTGTGTCGGGCCATTTAGGTCACATCTCAGAGGCCGCGGCCATTCAGCGCGCCCTCAGTGAGTTGAAAAGCGATTTTGACGCGGTGGTGTCTCTCGGCGGCGAGTCTTTCCTGGTTTACATTATTGCCGACGGTAGGATCAGCAATGTCCTGTCCCATAACAAATGCGCCGCCGGCAGCGGCGAATTCTTCGTCCAACAGATCGGCCGGATGGGACTTGGCATGGAAGAGGCCATCCGCAATTCGTTCGCCGGCAAAGTGGTGCCGCTCGCAGCCCGCTGCTCGGTGCACTGCAAGTCCGACATCACCCATAAGCTCAATCGCAACGAGGCCAGCGCCAAGGATATCCTGCACACGCTGCACGACAGTATGGCGAGCAAGGTCATCGCTCTGCTGGAAAAAGGCCAGAGCGAACTGCGGCGCGTGCTTTTGATCGGCGGCGTCACCCGCAACACCGCGATGCTGGCGGCCCTGCGCGAGAAACTACCATCGACAGAATTCGTTGTGCTGCCCGAAAGTTCCTGGTTCGAAGCTTGGGGCAGCGCATTGCTGACACGCGACCAACCGCTCTACGCTGCCCCACGGATCGCGGCGCAGGCTACGCTCAGCCACCTGCCCGCGCTCAGTCTCTATGATGACAGGGTACAGGTCATTCTCGCGCCGCCGCTACAAGCGCCGCCCGACGGCGCCATGGTGCTGGGTGTAGACGCGGGATCGACCACGACCAAGGCGATTCTTCTCGACCCGACCACCCATGGAGTAGTGGCAACTTATTACCTGCGCACCAAGGGCGATCCCGTCGCCGCGACACGTGAATGTTTGCGCGCGTTGATCGATCATATCGGCAACCGGAGTGTGGGCTTGGTCGGCACCACGGGTTCAGCGCGTGAACTCGCTGGCGCCTATCTCGGCACCGAGCATGTGTACAATGAGATTTCCGCGCACGCAGCCGGCGCCGCCCATTACGATGCCGATGTTGATACGATCTTTGAAATCGGTGGCCAGGATTCAAAGTATATCTATTTACGCAACGGCGTTCCCATCGATTACGCGATGAACAACGCCTGCTCCGCAGGCACCGGTTCGTTTCTCGAAGAAAGCGCCCACGGTGATCTTGGCATGAATGTTTCGGAGATCGCCGACCTCGCATTGGCTGCGGCCTCGCCGGTGCAGTTCAAGGCGACCTGCGCGGCGTTCATCAACTCCGATATCCGCATCGCGCTCCAAGAAGGACAATCCCGTGAGAACATCGTCGCCGGCTTGGTTTACGCCATCGCCGGGAATTATCTCAACCGAGTTAAGGGGGCGCGCTACGTCGGCAAGAAGGTTTTTCTCCAAGGCGGTGTCGCTCTGAATCGCGCCGTCGGCCACGCTTTTGCTCATAGTGTCGGCCGCCAAGTCTTGATCCCGCCCAGCCCGGAGTTGCTCGGCGCGCTGGGCGTAGCCTTATTGGCGTTGCAACGCGCGCACGGTTCGCTCGCAACCCTGACGGATCTTCTGACCCTGGCCGCACCGGAGATGAAGCGCACCAGTCGATTCACCTGTGGCGCCTGTACGATGTATTGCAGTATCGATCATTTCGAAGTGGCCGGACGGCGTTTTCCTTTCGGCGGTCGCTGCAGCCTGTATGAGAACGTATGGAAACGAAAGGCGCGTGTAGCCGCTGCGCCCGATCTGGTCGAGCAGAGAAGCATGTTGATCTTCGGCCAGCCCAACGGCGATAGCACAGCCACGGGACTGCGCATCGGCATCCCCAAGGCGCTGACCATGCACTCGCTCTTCCCCCTCTACTCGACATTCTTCTCCGGCTTGGGCATGGATGTGGTGCTGTCGGACATCGACCCGCGCGGCGAACTCAAGTCGAACGCCGGATTTTGTTTTCCCGCGCAGATCGCCCATGGTGCGGTTTTAGACTTGGTTCAACGCGGCGTCGAGCTGATCTTTTTGCCGCACGTGATGCGGATGCCGCAGCGCGACGCGTGGAATGAATCTTACTTATGTCCGATCACGCAGGCGAGTCCCTATTTTCTCGCCAAGGCTTACCCGCAGATTCACTTGCTCGCACCGCTGCTCGATTTTAGCGACGGTTACGCCGCCAGCTCGGCGTTGGTGGAAATGGCCGTGAACGAGTTAGGACAAGCGCGCGAGCTCGCCGAGCAGCAGTGGGCAAAGGCGGTACGGGCGCAAACCCAAGCCGAGTCCGATATTCAGCGATTAGGACAAGCCGCGCTCGTTCAAGCCATCGCGGCGAACCAGCCGGCGATCATCCTGGCGGGCCACAGCTACAACGCTTTCACACCCGAAGGGTCGCAGTCCGTCGGCAAGAAGCTATCGAGCATGGGCGTGGCGGCGATTCCCGCCGACTGCCTTATCCCGGAGGGCGCCGGCCCGACCTCGTGGCATTTTGCTAACCAGGTCATGAATGCGGTGAATGTCGTGAAACAGCATGCCAATCTGTTTCTCCTCTGCGTGAGCAATTTCAGTTGTACCATTGACGCTTTCACTCAATCGATGCTCGCTTCCTCTTTGGGCTCAAAACCCTACCTCATTCTCGAAATCGACGCTCATACCGCCGACGCCGGCGTGCAAACCCGCTTGGAAGCCTTCCTCGATATCGTCAGAAACTTCCGTGCCGGACAGAGTATCCGCACCAGCCGATTCAACCCGGCTCAGCTTATCGCCGGCGGTAAAGTCATCCGCGGCAATGGCGAGCAAGTCGCGCTCACCGACCCGCGGGTCAAGCTCTATTTTCCCAACTTCTCGCAATACCACGCGGAATCTCTGGCGATGTCGGTTGGCTGGCTGGGCTTGCACGACGGTACAGTGACTCCGCTTGACCGCCGCCACCTTGGCAAAGGCTTGCAATACACTTCGGGACGCGAGTGCTTGCCATTGCCGATTTGCATTGGCCAGCTGCTCGAAATTCACGAACGACGCGCACCCGGCGAGATCGCCGGCTTCTACATGCTGCAGGGCGGCGCGCCCTGCGTCATCGATGCCTACATGGGCTATCTGGAGCGCTTTATCGTCGAACAACGCTTGGACGATCTTTTCTTGCTGATCCCCGGTGCTGATAACGATCACTGCGGCTACGACCCGTCGACCCTGGCAAAGTATACTCTTCCGGCAGTGCTTTTAGCGGACATCATGGTCGAGATCGAACAGGTTATCCATGTGGTCGGGGACACCTGCGCCGCAGCATCGTTGAAACAGGAATGGCAGCGCTTCATCGCGAGCGCAACTTCACTGGAGCAATTTCATGCGGAACTTCCTGGATTCGCCAAACGTTTGGCATCCCTGCCGCGCAAACGAAATCCGCTGGATTGCCCTCGGGTTTTGGTTACCGGCGATTTCTTCACGCGATTCAGTCCGTTTTTCATGGAAGGGGTGCGTGAGATCTATAACGATCGCGGCATCATTCTTAAACCGGTCGACCTGAACGGCCTACTGCTCTACGGGGCTTACAACATGGTCCATGAAGCGGCGGGCGGTTGGGGATTGAAACCCGGCGGCGTAGCACTGGCCAAAGCTTGCACGAGGATTTTCCAGCCGGATGGGAAAGAATATTTGCGCCGTTGGCTCACCTATCAGACCGAGAAACATTCCGAAGAATATTACCGCAGGATCTTTCACAAGAGCGGCCTACTGCTGACACCCCACGGCGACATTTCGACGACATTCACAGACGCCTCCGAACATATTTCACCGAAAATCTACGGCGAGGTTGTTCCGACAATTGGCGACGGTGTGCGGGCGGAAGTTGAGGGCTACGATGGCATCATCATTATCGGCCCGTTTAACTGTTTGCCGTTCCGCATCGCCGAAGCGATTCTCAAACCGCTCAGCATCCAACGTGGCATGCCGATCCTGACCTACGAAAGCGACGGTTACGCGGTGTCGCCGTCATTCCTCAGGCAGGTCGAGGTCCACACCCAACAAGTTCTCGATCACAGCGCGCGCAATCCGATTCACGCCGCAGCATGAAACGACGCGGATCGTTACGTCCTAGCGTAGATCGGAACTCTGTGTCGGGGTCAAATAAGAATCATAAACCCTCTCGATTGAAGTTGGGGAGCAAGCATGGCGACTTACGAGTTTCATTGTCAGAAGTGCGACCTGAACGTCGAGTTGATGTTCTCCTTCGGAAAATATCAGAAGAAAACCAAACCGATCCGATGTCTCAACCGCAATAGCACAAGGGTCGTTCGGCGCCCTTCCAGCTTGAAGTAAGGACCTCAAAGAAAAGCTAAGCCGAACCAAAGTCGAATTGGCATCAGCAGCGGCCGACGACGAGCGAGCAAATTTAGCGGCTTAACCACCGCAGTGAATCGGGTTGTGGACATCCCAATTCTCTCACTGCCGGCGTTCAGCAGTCACCGGGACCTGATCTGCGAATGCGCGGCTCAACTGATTAACGAGCGGTGCTTTGAAGACGACGGCACGGTCTTGATTCGAAGCACTGACCCATAACTTGGTGCGTAACGGTATAAAGCTTAACGAAAACTTTGCTCCGCCTTAGCCGTCTTCTTCCAGATGATAACCTGCGCGCTCCAGCGCGCGGCGCGTCGACTCCACGACCTGCGGGCCGTCAACATGGGGCGCGAGCTTGACGTCGGGCAGATCGCGCATTTCAGAGACTAGCGATTTCGCTTGATTTGCCGCTAGCGTTTCGCAAACCTCGTAAACCCCATCAGGTCCCTCTTCGACGGCGTTGTGATCGTTTAGAATGGCGCGAATTTTTGCCAGGATCGCAGCCGTTGGAGTTGGCACGAGAAGCGCTGCAAGGGCGCCGTGATCACGACGAAGCTTGTCAGCGACAGGCAGAGGTTGCCCGTTTCGCAGTCGGCGCGCCGCGGGTAACAAAATCTTTTCTTCCATTGCGATATGCTTCAACAAGCCGGCGCGAAATTCAGCGTAGGGCGCGTAGTCAATTGATTCCGGACCAGCTTCCGCGCGCTGCAGCAGGCCGGCAAGCCGGAGATGGTCCTCCGCCAGGAAACGAAACAGTGGTCCTCGGCTCAAAAGATTTTCTCCGGTCATTTCAAACTTGCGTTGCGGTCAGCCGCCGTCCGCAATCATTCCGATATCAGTTGAACTGCCTGGTTCAGGCACGCGCGCCAAGTTGCGCGGATAGACTGTCAAAATCTCCGGACGCTCGGCACCGACCGCCACTGTGTCCTCCACTCGCACGCCCCAGGGACCGGTGTAAATTCCACAATTGCCGACCGCGAGCACAACGTTGGCCTCCAAAGGTTTGGGCGCCTTCTCACCATGAAAAAAAGCATGCCCCGCCGGCAGCGGCGCCTCCTCGAATTCGATACCGACGCCGTGGATCGGCGGCCCAAAGAGATCGGCGCCATGCCCCGCGTCTTGGATGATCTTGTGAAGTGTCTGCTCCAGCTCAACCATGCTGACACCGGCTTTTACTTTTGCGATTGTTGCCTGCTGCGCATGCAAAAATAGCTCATAGACAGCTCGATACTCCGGGCTCGGTTGTCCCACACAAACCGTGCGGCAGATATCCGCGCTGTAACCGCCGACAATCGGGTGAAGATCGATCATGACCAGATCGTTTGACTCAAGCTTCCGCCGGGTCGGTATTCCGTGGGCGATATTGGTGCGTGGACCAGAGGCGACATAGGTACGCGAGAATCCTTCAGCGCCGGCCAAGCGCATGGCATGCTCCGCATCCGCGGCCACCTGGGTTTCTTCAACCCCTGGCCGTACAGCTTCCATCGCCGCCCGCATGCCCAAGTCCGCGACACTAGCGGCGTTGCGGATGCGCCTGATCTCGTCGGAATCTTTTACGATGCGCAATTCCGACAGGATATGCGTGCAATCCTTGACCGATACCTCCTTCGGCGTGGCGTGCGGATGCGTGAGCATCCCCATCATCGCCTGGGTCAGGAAGGTAAACTCAAACCCTACCGTCCCTTGCTGAATGCCGAATTCCCTAAAGTGGTGAGCGATGGAGTGAATCATGCCCACCTCGTTCTCAAAACCGGCAATATGATCGAAGCGGGCCAGAGCGCGGACATCCTCAACGTCTGTCATCGGCACTCCGAGCGCCACTCGCCCATCTTGAGTGATCATGGCATAGGCGCACAGCCTGCCGTCGCCAGTGAGATAAAACATATTGGCAGGCTTGGTCAATAATAGTGCGTCAAGACCAGATGCTTTCATCAGACCGGCGCAGCGCGCTAAACGTTCCTGGTATTGACCTGTGGCCATGCGATTCACCTTCTTTCATCGCTGCGCTTTCTTAAGAGTGAGAGCCGCGTCGGCTTCGTCAAAATGACCCTCGGCTGAGTTTCTTGCCGCCTCGTAAAGTCGTTCCACGTAGTGAATAAATTCAACATACGAATTGACATAACCGCGTCCGGCCTCGACATCGTCCTTCTTAAATTTTTTCTTCGCGATGACTTCCTTGAAGTGCTCTTCCAGTCCACCCTGAACTGCATCCACGAGAATCTTGGCAAGCGATTTCACCGACCCGCTGGCTAGAGCTTTATCAGCAGCCGGGATCGCCGGCCCGAGATCGCGACCTGCTGGTTTCAGCCCCGTATAAGGGGCTCCCTCACCGGCGCGATGGACGCGTACCAGAGTCTCGAAAAAATAGTTGTCTGCAAGTGCCTTCGCTTCCGAACTTAGTTTCCGAACAGCTAGGGTTTTCTGAAAAGCCGCTTTGATTTCAGTTTCGTCTTTCTTTTGAACCCAGATTAGGACGCGATTCGGATCGCCGCTCTCCAGCGCCGTTTGTGCGGCTTTTACCACCGGGCCGTCTAATCCGTCACAGTGGGCAAGGGCTTGCGTCGGACCAATTAAAATGGCGGCGAGCGCCAGTCCGCATAAAAGTTTCATCGGAGCCTCCTTGGGCTTTGCTCACTTTGTAGAAAGGGCAAGACACATGCCTTCACGTACCGCGTCGGCGCATCGCTTTGACAGTGGACTTCTTAGCAATGCACAAAAGGTTAGTTCGGTTTTGGCAATGTTGGAATGCATCGAACCATTTGAACCTTTTGAACGGCGTGAAGCACGGCGCGCTCATCCCACTGCCGAGGCATTCTCAACATCTTGTTTCAAAATCGCCACAACGTCGTCGTCGGTAACCTGACTAAAGTCGTCGAAGAACTGGCCGACGGCGTAAAACTCTGCCGGCACATTCAAGCAGACCATCGCATCGCACTCGTGCAACATCGCCCGCGCCGCATCCGGCGAGGCGACGGCGACTGCTCCGACTAGCTTCTTCGGTTTGCGCGCGCGGATCGCGCGCAGCGCGGCGGTCATGGTCGAGCCGGTGGCGATGCCGTCATCGACGACAATGACAATGCGACCGCGCGGGTCGATCGATTTCCGCAATGGCGTATATCTAGCGCGCCGCTCGCGCAGCACCGAAAGCTGGCGCCTTTTCTCCGCCTCAAGATAAGTGGGATCCAAGTCCGCCGCCCAGTCGTTGACAAAGGCGTTGCCCTCTTCATCGATGGCGCCGATGGCGAGCTCGGCTTGTTCTGGATGGGTCAGCTTATGGACTAGAACGACGTCCAGCTCTCCGCCCAAGCCGTCGGCGATGATTTTCGCCATCGGCACGGCGCCGCGCGGCACGCCCAGCACTAGCGGGTTTCTGTTCTTGTAAGCTGTTCTTAGCCGTTGGATGAGTAGCTCCGCGGCATGTTCTCGGCTCTTAAATCGCATAATTCACCTCGGCGTATTCACGCAATTTTTGCTTGCTCGCTTAACGAGTGCCGAATCGTCGATTGTTGATCTCTGGAATGAAATTGTTTCTCGTCTACGGCCCGGGCCAACTGCTCAATCGCCTCGGCAACTCGCACGGAATATGCCGGCGCATGCTCGAGCTTTTTCAGCGGCTCGGGTAAACTCTTCAATCCGCGCAGCGCCCGCGCACGCGATTCACTGAGCGGCACGGCCGGCGCCAATCTTTGCCCCGCGCGCATGACCGGTTGAATTAAAGCCTCGCCGTTTGCCGGGTCGCCTTCGATGGTCAAAACATCGCCGATCATGCGCCCGTCGCTGTCGTAGTGGCGGTATACCTGTTTTCGCCCCGGCCAGAGAACTTTTCCTTCCGAGCGCTTGCGCCGCGCCGCGCCGGCGTATTCAACCAGCTTGTAGGCGCAGTCCAAGTAAGGCGCGTCGGCAGAAGTGTCCATATGCGTGCCAATGCCATAGCCGTCGATGGGCGCGTTCTGCTCTCGCAGTCGAGCCAGCACGTACTCATCAACGCTGCCGCTGGCGAAGATCGTCGCGTCCGTCAGGCCGCCGTCGTCGAGAATTCGCCGCACCTTGAAAGCATGATCGGCTAGATCGCCGCTATCCAATCGGACGCCTTTGATTCGGATGCCGTCGCGGGCCAGTTTCGGCGCCAGCTGTACGACTTTTTCAGCGGCGGCTTCGGTATCGTAGGTGTCGATGAGCAGAATCACGTTCTCCGGCAAGGAACGGGCGAAATGCTCGAAAGCCGTAGTCTCATCGTCGTGCGCTTGGACGAAGGAATGCGCCATGGTGCCGAAAATGGGTACGCCGTACAGCGGCGCGGCTAGAACCGTTGCGCTGCCCGCGAACCCGGCGAGATAGCTGGCGCGGGCAGCGAGCAGACCCGCCTCGGCACCATGAGCGCGGCGCAGACCGAAATCGACGAGCAACTTGGCCGGCGCCATCAACACCGAACGCGCTGCTTTCGAAGCGATGAGAGTTTGAAAATGCAATAAATTAATCAGCCGGCTTTCCACCAGCTGAGCTTCGGCGATCGGCGCGGTAATGCGCAAGATAGGTTCGTTGGGGAAAACTATCGTGCCTTCGGCCATGGCGTGAACCGCGCCGGTAAAGCGGAGCCCTTCTAGATAACGCACAAAGGCCGGACGAAAAGCGCCGTGACTGGAAACATACTCAAGCTCTTCAGAAGAAAACTTAACCTTCTCAAGAAAAGTCAGCGCCTGTTCCAGCCCGGCGGCAATCAGAAAATTTCGCTGGGCGGGGAGCTTGCGCACGAAGAATTCAAAGACCGCGGTCTCCTCCATGCCTTGATCGAAGTAACCTTGCAGCATGGTGAGCTGGTAAAGATCGGTTAACAGCGCGCTCGCCGGCGCATTTGACTCGGTAAGCATTTGCCCTCATCCGGGTCCGCCAGTGTCAAGCGGTTCCCGATCGTTGTTCATCAATTCCGCGGCCGGCGGCACTGACCCGCGCGCCGAGATCGCTCCTGTAGGTGGCTCGTACTGCGACGCCTGCGTGCGCACGACGGCGGTAAAGAAACTTAACGACGCGCGGAGCCGCGTAGCTTCGACACTGGCAATCAGGGCGAGATCGGATAGCGAGACAATGCCCAGCAGCTTGCCGTTCTGCGCGATCGGTATTCTCTTGATCCGTTTTTCATGCATCACGGCCGCGGCGGTGGCATGATCCTCGTCAGGACGCAGCACATGCACCGGCCGGTGCATGTGCGCCGAGATCTTGCAGCGATAGGGGTCATGGACTTGGGCCAAACATGCCAACAGATCGCGGTCGGTAATGATTCCTTTCACCGCGCCCGCTAGGGTTATTACCAGGCAGCCCACGGCGCTTTCGCGCATGCGCTTGCCGGCCACGCCGATGGTTTCGTCGGGCGCGGCTTGAACCACGTCCCGCACCATAATTTCTTGGAGCTTCATGCGGCGATCTCCGTGTTTTGCTCGACAAACACTCGTAGCAGGTCCGTCACCGAGAGCATGCCGACAAGCCTGTGATGATCGAGCACCGGCAACGAACTGATACGATAGGTTTCAAGAACTTTGGCCGCCTCCACCAACGGCGTATCGGGGGAAACCGTCATCGGGTCGGCGGTCATCGCCGCCGTAACCGTAAGATTTTCGGTGTAGCGGCGGATCTCGTCTTCATCTCGAAACAGCGGATACGCCGGCGCCACTTGGCGCACGTCGCGGTCGGTGACGATGCCGATGAGCTTGCCATCCTCGACAACGGGAACCGAGCGAATATCGCGGCGCCGGAGCAGGTCGACAACCTTCTGCAAAGAATCCCCCGGCCCAACGGTCATCGGATCGACAGTCATGCACTCACGCACTCGTTTGATTGGCTTCAGTCCGTCCATAAGTTTCGTCCCAATCCTTGTGAATTCAAGGCCGTCCTCAATCCTCCATCCTCGACCGACCGTCTTTTTTTCTTTTACCTTTTCTCTTTCACTGCTTTCTCTCCCCACTCGCCGCCAGCCACTCCGGATCGATCGCCTGAATCGCCTCTTCTTTGAGCTTGGCGTAAGACTCGGCAAAGTCGGGATGATGACGCTCGATGTATGTCTTCAACGCCTCGATCTCGATCTTGAGAGAATCGACCGCCGCGGTCAGATCGAGCTTCGCTTCCTTCAATATGGATACCGTCGCCTCGATCTCCTTTTGCATTAAGTGAAATCTCTGCTCGATATCTAATTCCTGCACAGGACACCTCCACGAGTTTTCTCGCTCCCAAGCTGAGCCTCTGGACATCCCTCGGCCCAGCCCAGCGGTTCTGACTTTTATTGCCTCGAACTCAACCTCCCTTTCGTCATTCCGGTCTTATCGTCACCCGGATGCCGATTTTCACCGGCATGACGGATCTTCAATTCGCAGCACGTCGCGGGATCTCAACCATCCCGTAGAAAGACATGGAATCAATTACGACAACTCCTTTTTCTTTGCCTCGAACTCATCTTTTTCGATCTCGCCGCGGGCAAACCTTTCTCTGAGGATTTCCATGGCCGAGTCCGTGCGCGGCTGCTTGGTTTGCTTGGTTTGCTTGGTTTGATTGACGAACCAGCGGATACCCATCACGCCGGCAAAAATTACGACTCCCCAGAAAAGCAACATCATCCCCATCATGCCGACGCCCCAACCCAAGCCCCACATCGGATGCATGCGCCAGCCCCATTCGTAGGGCGCCTGTGCCGTGAGAAACCACACGAGGAAATTTTCAAGACTGAAAAAGGTCGATAATATCCAGGCATTCATAAGACACCTCTGGCGGTGTAATCGGCGCAGTCCTACACTTAAACTTTAAAGAATCGCATAGAGCGTGCCACGCTGGTCGAGGCCAAAGGCTCCATAACCCGACGTTGAGTAACCGGAGTATCGGCACGTTTCGCGCTGTCGGGAATTTTAAGCCTGGAGACCTGCCAGGTATGCGAAAAAGGGGCTGGATACCGGCTTTTGCCGGTATGACGAACTTTCACTTCGGATGACGGCGAGGGATTTCAACCATCCCAGAAAGAGAGACTCAACGATTGGAACTTTTTGAACGACTTGAACGGATGGAACGATTCTAACTCGCGGCGCCAGCCGCGCTTTAGCCTTCGATCCCTAGTTTTTCGATCTTGCGATAGAGCGTCGATAGACTGAGCCCTAACATTTCCGCGGCGCGGATCTTATCGCCGGCGGTTTTGCCGAGCGTGCGCTCGATATGGCTTTTCTCGTAAAGTTCGACCGATTTAGTCAGGTTATCTTCATTGACGTAATCCCCGTCCGTTGCCGCGGAGCCATGGCCCGGCAAATCGACCGGTGCGATCCATTCGCCGTTGCCGAGAATCATCGCCCGTTCGAGCACGTTGTCGAGCTCGCGAATGTTACCCTTCCATGGCAGCGACATAAGAATCCGCATGGTCGCGCTGTCGACGCCCTTGTAGTTGGTTTTCATTTCCAGATTATGGCGATGGATTAGATGCTCGACGAGCGCCGGCAAGTCCTCGAGCCGCTTGCGCAGCGGCGGGATGTCGATTTCGAAGACGCATAGCCGATAGTAAAGATCTTCGCGAAAACGGGTCGCTTCGACTTCCGCTTTTAAATCTCGGTTGGACGCAGCGAGGATGCGCACGTTGACTTTCACCGGCGTGGTCGAACCGACCGGCAACACGGTTTTTTCTTCGAGCACGCGCAACAACTTGGGTTGCAAGCTCATCGGCAACTCGCCGATCTCGTCGAGAAAGATCGTGCCGCCGCGGGCGCGCTGGAACAAACCTTCTTGTGAATTGACCGCGCCGGTAAACGAGCCCTTCATGTGGCCGAACAGTTGGCTTTCTAATAAGTTGTCGGGGATCGCGCTACAGTTCACCGGTAGAAAGACATTGTCCTTGCCCAAGCTGTTGGCATGAATGGTTCTCGCGACGACTTCCTTGCCCACGCCACTCTCGCCGCTGATCAAGACCGTCGTCGGCGTCGGCGCGACCTTCATGATCATCTTGACGATTTCCTGCATCGCCGGACTCCGCCCGAGCGGGCGGTCCGGCGCGAAATGACCGCTAACTTCGCGCCTGAGCAGCTGGTTCTCCCAAGCCAGCTTGCGATGGCTCATGAGATTTTGAATCTTGCGCAGCACCTCTCCGAAAACCAACGGCTTTAAAAGATAATCTTGAGCGCCGGCGCGAATCGCCTCGATGGCGGTCTCCACCGACGCGTGGGCGGTCATGAGAATCACTAAAGTCTGCGGCGAAAACTCAGCGACATGCTTGAGCACCGCCAGGCCATCCGCTCCCGGCATCATCAGATCGGTCAGAACGACATCGAGATCGAGTTGATTGATCTTGGCGATACCTTCATTGCCATCCGCCGCTTCGTGCACATCGTAGCCCTCGCCGCGCAGGAGTTCGACGAGACTTTCCCGAGCGCTCTCCTGGTCTTCGACAACGAGTATAGAGCCGCTTGAACTCATGTTGTGCCTGTTCCCACAAGTGCGAAATCACCGCTCCCTTTTCTCATCGATGCAAAGAAAAGGGCATGAACTCGTGAGATCCTTTCATGTTTTCTGGAGAGAGCAATTCGCAGGCCATGGCAGGCCGCCAAGATTGCCATCAGCTTACCGGCAAACTGATCGAAAACGTCGTGCCTTTTCCCCGCTCACTGCGGTAAGTGATGCTACCTCCATGGGCCGCGACGATTTGCCGAACAATTGTCATGCCGATGCCCGTGCCGAATGATTTGGTCGTAAAGAACGGTTCAAAGATATCGACCTCGGGTGGAATGCCCGCGCCAGTGTCCGACACGTCCAGGGTCAACGCGCCATTGGTAGCGACTCCCTCGAACGACAGTTTGCCCCCATGAGGCATGGCCTCGAGGGCGTTCTTGGCAAGATTCAGAATCACCTGTTTCATCTTGTCGATGTCCACGGTGATCGGCGGCAGATCGGCCGCGAAGCGAGACTCCACCTCGATGCCTTGCTCGACATAGCGCGGCAACTCGATCTCGATCGCCTCCCGAACCAAGGCCTGCAGACCGATAGGTTGCAAATTGTAATATTCTTTACGGGACAAAGAACGAAAATCCTGCAGCAAGGAATTCAGGCGAGAGATCTCACTCTTAAGGCGCGCCACTGTCGAATTCACTTGAGAGTCTGTTGACGCTGCCAGATTTCTCAGCCGCTGTTCCAGCAATTGTATGGTCAGCGACATGCCGTTCAATGGATTACCGAGCTCGTGGCCAAACTTGGCCGCCATCGTGCCGATGGTGGCGAGCCGCTCGCTCTCGACGGTTTGTTGTTGCAGCTTCACTTTTTCCGAAATGTCCCGGATAAACGCCGCGTAGTTTACCTCTTCGCCCGAGGCTACCTGCGTCACGGAAAGCTCGATGGGAAAAGTCTCGCCGCTTTTGCGTCGCGCGCTGACCGTGCGGATACGGCCGATGGCGCGCGGCTCGCCGGTGCTCTCATAGCGCGCAATGTAGCCGTCATGCTCGGCGGCGTAGGGTTCGGCCATGAGCATGTTGACTTTTTTCCCCGCGACTTCCGCCCTTGTATAGCCGAAAATTCGTTGCGCCGCCGCATTGAACATCACGATGTGCGCTTGCCGGTCGATCGAGATGACCGCATCTTGGGTGGTTTCGATCAGGCTATGCAGCGATCGCTCCGCCTTTCGCTGCTCGGTGAAATCGCGCATGATCACCTGCACCGCCGTGCCGCCTTCCCAAGCCAGCGGCGCCCCGACGGTCTCGACATCGATACGCGAACCATCTAAACGCAGTCTGCGCTGAATACTCGGTTGGGTTGGCGCGCCAGATTTCAAAGCCTGCTGGTGACGTTTCTCTACCTCGGCTCTTTCGTCTGGATGGATTAAATCAAACGACGAACGGCCGAGGAGATCATTCAATGATTTCGCGCCGAACAGTCGTAGCGCCGCATTGTTGGCGTAAACAATCTTCTTATCGAAAATGACCAACACTGCGTCAGGGTTGAGCTCAACCAGTGAGCGGTAACGCTCTTCAGCCGCTCTGAGTTGAGTTTCAATTATCTTTCGGTGCGATAGTTCTGCATTGAGCGAGCCCGTACGCTCCCCGACGCGGGCGGTCAGACGCGCATCACGAAAGGCTAACAGGTAAGCCAGGGCGCTCAGCAACAGCAGGGTCGCCACGGCGCCGATATCGAAGATCCGCAAATCGTCGCGAATCGCGGCGTTCCATCCCATGATGGGAATAGCGGCAAGCTCCCAATGACCATCGGGCAATTCCACACGATGGGTCACTGGATCAGAGTCAAAAACGGTCGGCGGGCCAAAAAAAATCCGGCCGCGCGCGTCTCGCAGAGCCAATTGCAAGTTCTTTTGTGAGGTGATCCCCGCCTCTGCCAGAATGGGTGGAATATCGATTGCGATGTTTATCAAACCCCAGAGACGATCATCGCGATGAACCGCGAGTCGCGCCACGGCGCCAAAGCCGCCGACCACTAAACTAAAAGGTCCACTCACCACCGTTTTGCGTAACTTGATAGCCCGTGCGACTTCTTCGCGAACGTCGATGCGAGCATCGTTGAGCAGATCGCGGCCGACAATGGCTTCATTGCCCGCCCGTGGATAAACAAAACGGACCACGCCACCTGGCGCGATGTTTAGATTTTGAATCCCGGCGACGCCTTCGCTTAACCGGCGCGCGAAAGATTCGAAGTTCGCGCTGAGATCGGTCATCGACCGGCTTACCGTTACCCACGCTCTAAGTCCATAAATCAGATCGAAACGGCGGCGTAAATCGATCGTCAGCGCGTTACCGTACGGGTCGAGGCGCGCCAGCACGTCACCATGAGCTTCCACGAGCAGTTTATTGCGGTACCAAAGATGACTTGCCCACCAGATGCCGGAGAGCGCGAGCAGCGCGATCAGCGCGGCAGTGAAGGCCTTAAGCCGCGGGCCGGCAAAGAACTGCGCTGGGAGACTCTCATTAGAGACGACCGAATCCGCCACGCGGTCTTTTTCGCACTGTTGAGATACGATTACAAACTCCGCTATGAAGGGACGGTGCGATGCAGCCGTACCAGAACCCCGGGTATCTCCCGCGAAGACGCTAAGTTTGGAAAAGCATGAATTTTCTTATTACCTTTGCGTCTTTGCGCCTTGGCGGGAGCAATATCCGAATCCGAGTGTTCTTGCCTACAAAGGAATTCCCAATTACCGCCCGCCGTGGCAGTGAACACAAGCGCCGGTGACCGGCCCAACAAAGGGGAAATCTGGCGGCTCGCGCTCGATCGCTTCGCGGGCGAATTTTAGGTCGGCCCGGAACCTCGGCAAATTCATGTCGATCATCGGATGGTTGGTCGGCCAGCCGGACTGAGCTAGTTTCTGCGCAGCCTCCTCCATGGCTCTGAGGTGCATGATGATTTCACTGCGCGACTTCTCTGGCCCATCACTGGACTGAATTAACTGGTTAAGCTCACGCGAGTGAAACGCCAACTGGCGCATGGTCGAGCGTACTTCGTCACGCTCGACGTAATGAAACTCCGGCGGATAAGTGTACTGGCGCACCCAGCGTGCGAAGTCCGCGCAGCCAATTAGCTGAAGCACGATCAGCGCTGCGAAAGCCCAACGGTAACCCATTGTCGCCTCCTGGAATCAGCATGACTACAAACTCCCACAAATTCTCTTCGCATTCTTCTTGCCAAAGCCATGAGTCCGGACGATTGGCACTGGACTCAATATTGCTGCGTTAATAGAGACAGTGGTTTACCGTAACTAAGATTAGGAGAAATGGGAAACTAATGCGGATTTCTTTCCCAGAGTCGAGAATGGATGATGGCCACACGAGAATTCAGAGCAGAGCACCGTCGATACTCGTCGCGGAATTAGAGCCGATTTCGCGAATGAGCCTGAGCGAGCTGCTCCGCGACGAGGGTTATCGCGTCGTTGAAGCGGCCGATAGCGGCGCAGCGGTAAGCCAGCTTACCACGGAACAAGATCTCAAAATCATTCTTGCCGATCTGGAGATGCCGTCCTGGACCTCCATCATCAAACACGCCCGGGTCAACATGCCGGAATCGTTCATTCTCGGCATGGTTCGCTACGGCGCGCTGTCTAACGCTCTGGAAGCCCAACAGCTCGGCGCCCACGCTTATCTGATCAAGCCGCTATCTTTCAACGAAGTAAATCAGTGGATTCAGCGCTGTCTCTCCGGACAAGCGGAGCTCAAGCGCTAGGCGCGACAAGCCGAGGAGTTCGGAATTTGTCGACCGGTCGTCGGCCTTCCTTCCGTCATTCCGGACTTATCCTCACCTGGATGCCGGTTTTCACCGGCATTATGAACTTTCGCTTCGGTGGCGGGCGAGATATTTTGACCATCGCCGCCAAAGACATTAAGCCTTGAACAATCTTGCGCTGCTGGCACGCGCTTTGCGGAGTTTATCAACAGGAAAGCACGCAACCGGATGTAGCCGGAGGTGATTTATGGCAAACGAAACCGAACTCTTCTATTTAATTCTGCTCGTGGTACTGACGTTTATCATGCATTTTATCCTGATGAAAAAAGGTCCGCGCCACGACGGCAAAAAAGGCTAGGCGGGCCAATCTCGCATATTCGGAGCTTGGCAGTCGGGATCGCGAAATCTCAGGAAGGGAGGGGGCGTGGCTTTGTCCGCTCCGCAACGAACTGGCGGCAAGCCGCAGCATTCTGCAACGGACAGAATCGTTTGAGAATCTGATCCCGGCAACTATAGCGATACGGAAAGCGGTGCTGATAAGCCGAGCGCACTACGCTCTCAAGCTCGTCGGTGGAAAGCTCAATATTGTGTTTGTCGTTCCATTCGAAGAGCTTAGCATTGGTTTCCTCTGCTTGAAGTCCAACCATGCGCAGCTCGGAGGCGAGCCGGATCGCGCAATTATTCCGGTAGCCCGGTTCGATGTGGTTTTGCCAAATCGCCTGTGCGCCGGCGCAATGAAATTGAATCTGGCTCAGATCGGCCGGCCGGTGAAACCGATACGCAAAGGGTTTGCGCGTCAGTGTTTTGAACTGGCGTTGCACGCGCTGGAGTAGTTTCGCCGCCGCCGGATTTTCTTTTACCTCGACGCGCGATACCAGGCCGCTGGCATCGGTCAACGCTAGGCGCCTCGGTCGCTTGGCCAGATCGCGAAGCTGAGTCGCATCGAGCGTGCGCAATTCGTCGGCACTGACGATGATTTTGCATAGCTTTGACTGCTCATGAATCGTGTTGGGCAAGCGCAACAAGCGCATGCGGTCTTTGATCGACAAGTCGATGGTCCCACGCAAAGGCTCGGGCAGTTCTTGCGCCAGGTGGCGGCGCAGCGAATCGAAGATCGCCGGCAGATTCTTCGACGGCACAACCCGGCCAAAGAGCCGGCTATCAAGCATGAAATGAAAGCCCTTGGCGCCGCTGAAATAGATTTGCAAGGCGGCCGGATCGATCTGCCAACCAGCGAGAAGAAATTCGCTGAGAAGCCGCGCTGCCTCAAGTGCCGGCACAAGCTCCGGATGATCGAGATCGATGGGCAGATAGGGCGCGGCAACTTTACCTTCATAACCTGAGACACTCGGCGCCCCTGCTTGGGCGCTCATATAGGTGAGCAGCTCATCGGAAAATAAGAAGTAAGTCGCGTAGCAACCGAAGCGCTTGAACGACTCGACCAGCCCCGGCAGGTCGTCGAGCCGCACGATGTGATTACGAAAGCCTTTCTGGAAGTGCGCCGCGAAATCGACCAGCTGAAACTTGCGCATGGAATGATTATATCGCCGCCACGCGCCTCGTTGAAGGGTCATTTGCCCCTGCGTCTGCCTAACTTCGGCTGGTTCCATCGAGCCCATGATCGAGACATTTGCAAATTTCGCTCCCGCTTCGGCAAATTTCGCTCCCGCTTCGGCAAATTTCGCTCCGACTTTGATCGAGTGCGATTCCCACTGCCGCAAACCTAGCGGTTAAACTTTGTCAGTTGTGAAAAGAATAGGCGCGCCCTTGGCCGAAACCAGCCGTCGGGTGCGTCTTAAGCCTCATGATTGGAATGGCATAAGTTCTGCACAACACTTGGTTTGGGGAGAGGAGCCAGTTGCATGTTCGCGGTTGCACGCACGCGATCGTCGTCGAGAACCGAGCGCCGGGCCGGAGCCCAAGGGAGCCGGCAAGCCGCGCTCATCGACCGGATCCGCGCGGCGCTGGAGAAAGATATTCGGATCAATCTGCACCGCTTTCCGATCGCACTGTCTTTTGACGGCGCTGATCTCGTGCTCGCGGGCAACGTTGAGGATATCGCCGCCAAGAAAATCGCCTTGCAGCTGGCTGCGGGTATCGATCCGACGCTGCGTATCGTCGATCGGCTCACAGTGACTCCCGCCGCAACCATGGGCGACCTCGAGATTCGCGATCATGTCATCAAAGCGTTGCTCGAAGAACCGGCGTTGGAACATTGCCTTCTGACTAGTCGCTTGCCGGAGGAATCGTTAAATCATCGTCAGACTATCCCGGAGCCCATCGGCACCATCGTCATTGAAGTTAGCGATGGGGCGGTGACGCTTAACGGCGAGGTTCCCAGCCTCTCCCACAAACGCCTCGCCGGTGTGCTCGCCTGGTGGGTTCCGGGATGCCGTGACGTAATCAACGGCCTGGAGGAAGCCCCGCCGCAACAGGACAACGACGACGAGCTTACCGAAGCGGTGGGTTTGGCTTTGGAGAAAGACCCATTCGTCAACGCCAGCAAGATTCGCGTGACGACCAAAGACTGGATCGTCACATTGGCGGGGCTAGTTCCCAATCAGACCATGAAACAGATGGCCGAACGGGATGCCTGGTATGTTCTCGGTGTCAAAGAAGTGGTGAACCGCCTACAAATTAAATGGTGACAACATGCCTACGTACGAATTTCACTGCGAGAAGTGCGGCAAGAATTTCGAACAAGTTTGGTCGCTGTCCGAGTATGACAAACGAATTAAGAAGAAAAATAAATGTCCGTCCTGTGCCAGCACCAGAGTGGTTAAAACGATTTCCGTGGTCCAAGTGAAAACCTCCAAGAAAAGTTGAAGAAGGTTTGGCCATGAACACCGAGACCACCGCTCGATCACCCGAGAAAACCGTCGGCGAGGTGATGACCACCCATCTAGTGACGTTGAGGTTGGACGACACGCTGCGCCTCGCCGACGACATGCTCAACCTGACTCACGTCAGGCACTTCCCGGTCATGGACAGTGACAAACTCGCCGGCATCGTCAATCAGGACGACCTGCTGCACGCATCGATGGCCGCGTTGGTGCGCCAACCGAAAAAAACGCTCCGCAAGGTGCTCGGAACGGTAGCGGTCAAGGATATCGTAAAAACCGCGACGACGATCGCCAGTGGCGCTTCGATCCATGAAGCGGCGGAGATCATGGTCGAGCGGGGCGTTGAATGCTTGCTCATCCTGGACGACGGCAGGTTGATCGGGCTAGTGACACGGACCGATTTGCTGAGGGAACTAGCCAAACGATGAGGGGTAAGAGGAGGCTGTTATGATTGTCGGCAACCGCATGACCAAAGAACCGATTACCACCGAGCCCGATGAGCTGCTGATCCGCGCCTCGCACAAGATGCAATCCGGTGGGTTTCGTCGATTGCCGGTCGTGAGCGAAGGGAAGCTGGTCGGCATCCTTACCGACCGCGATTTGCGCCAGCACCAGGGGCATCTCGAACACACCAAGATCAATGGTGTGATGATCGAAAAGCCGGTCACTGTGACACCGGCGACGACTCTCGAAGACGCCGCGCAGATCATGCTAGAGCGCCAGTTCGGCGGTCTGCCGGTGGTCGCAGACGGTCGCCTGGTCGGCGTCATCACGGCGAGCGACATTCTCAGAGCCTTCCTCGACGTGATGGGCGCATCCCACGGCGGCAGCACCAGGATCGATTTCTTGCTCGAAGGCGAAGAGCATGGCTTCGTCGAAGCGACGCGCCTGGTTGCCCGTGAAGGCGGCGAAGTCTTAGGGGTCGGCACTTACAGAGAAAAGCTCGGCGAAAACCCGGTGTGCTACTTGCGTTTGCTCTCAGGGAATCCGGAGAAGATCGCTAAAGCGCTCCGCACCAGTGGTTTCAATGTTTTGGGCTTGCATAAAGTTGGCGGCTAAAGATCTGAGTGCTAATGACTTGAACGGTTGGAACCCAGAAGCCTGAGGAGGCAATCATGTCACTACAAAACTACTGTCGGAAACCAGTGATTCGAGTCGCTCCGGACACCAACATCACCGAGGCCTGCCAGCTGATGGAACAAAACAACATCGGCTGCCTGATCGCCGAGCGGCAGGGCAAGCTTTGCGGCATCGTGACCGACCGCGATATCGCCCTCAGAGTCGCGGGTGCCAAGCGCGATCCTGACAAGACGCTGGTCAAAGATATCATGACACCCGATCCGATCCGCATCTCGGTCGACAAAGATTTGCATCACTTGACCGCGATGATGCACGCCTATCACGTCCGGCGCGTGCCGATCGTCAACGGATTCGATACGACTCTCGGCATCGTCACGCTCGACGACTTGATCGCTCAGCTGGGTGACGAGATGTCGGAGATCGGCAAGGCGATCTCGGAGGAGTTCCCACAAGGGAACGCTTAATTTCAAAGAGCGGAGGCGATAATTTGAGATCAACCACGCTGGTTGCAGCGTGAAACCATTAAATCTAATAATTCCCCGCAGCTTGCTGCGGGCACCCTATTGATGGGGAATCCAAAGGGGGCGAGCATCCCCTTTGGTCAAGGACGGGGTCAATACCCCGTCCGCGATGGAGATTCGATTATGACTAAACTCGCGGTTAAGGAAACTCACTTCCATGCACTGGTCGCCATCCCAGTCAACGGCATAAAACTCGACGGCATGCTCGTCGTACCGGTGCGCGCCAAAGGCGTCGTCCTGTTCGTCCATGGCAGCGGCAGCAGCAGGCTTAGCCCGAGAAATAATTTTGTCGCGGGCAATCTTAACGAAGCGGGCTACGGCACATTGCTCATTGACTTGCTGACCAAGCAGGAAGACGCGACGTACGAAAACCGTTTCGACATCGATCTGCTGACTTGGCGCCTGGAGCGCGTGACGCAGTGGCTGATGGAGGAGCCCCATTGCTCAGCTCTCGATATCGGCTACTTCGGCGCCAGCACCGGCGCGGCGGCGGCGTTGAACGCGGCGGCGACGCTCGGATCCGCGATCGGCGCCGTGGTCTCGCGCGGCGGACGCCCGGACCTGGCGATGGACGCGTTGCCCAATGTGCAATCGCCGACGCTGCTCATCGTCGGTGGGATGGACGAAGTTGTCATAGAATTGAATCGGCAAGCTTATGAAAAACTCCAAGCTAAGAAACATTTGGCGATCGTTGAGGGAGCGACCCACCTGTTTGAGGAGCCGGGCACCTTGCAAGAAGTGGCGCATCTGGCTGCGGCCTGGTTCAGCCGCTACCTCGGCAACTAAGCGGGAATCGCTGACACCTGACGCGGCCAAGACACAAACAGTTCGTAAGTAACTCGCGGCGTCAAGCACCCTCGGATCGGGATCATTGTCCCGCCAAGCATGTCCTGTTCAATCGAAGGGGCGCAAAGGCGCCACGTTCGGAAATGAATATTTTTCAAAAACTTTGCGCCTTGGCGCCTTTGCGGGAGATATCCCTCGTTTTCTCATCCGGTCATCCGCGACTGCGGGTCGCTGCGCATCAGCATGTCGCGGATTTCGCTGCGGTGCTTTTCGCCGTCTTCGTAGATTCGCTCCAAGACCTCAGCGATATCGGGAAGCTCGTTGCGCACCGTCTGCATCCGCTCAATAAGCTCATCCGAGCAGTGCTTTTCTTCATCGACATCGGCCAGCAAGTATTGCCAGCTGGTCTTTTCGCTGGCTGGAATTTCCGCAGCGCTCGGCAGCTTGCCGCCAAACAAGGTGATTTTTTCGGCGAGCCACTCGGCATGGCGCGCTTCATCCGCCGCGATCGCCAAGAGTCTTTCTCGGAACTGCGGATACTGCATCTTTCCCGCATGTTGCGTGTAGAGCTTCACATGGCGCATCTCGTCAACATAGCGATCCTGTAAAATCTTGAGAACTTCCCGATAGCCGTTGGGAGAGACTCCGAGAAATTGCCGCCACCAATCCGACCAACTTTTTTGATAAACCATATTTTTCGCCCTTTCTTCATTCAAGCTTTTCGAATCCCGGTCTCCACCCATGGTTTTAGCAAACCGCGAACCAGGACGTTTGACCAGGTTTTCTGCCACGGCAAGCAGCCGGCGACCCTGTCGCGACCCGTGGCGTTCGCAACTGTGAGAAATCGCGGCGGTTCGTCCTCGCAGTGTCGCGAACCGCGCTGTGTTTCACATAGACCGAAGAATCGATTCGACAAAATAAATGAAGCCACTTCGCGGCCGAGGTATTAACCCCGACCTTGACCGAAGGGGATGCTCGCCCCCTTTGGAAACCCCATTTGACGGTTCCACGCTGAAATCAGCGTGGCCAACAAAAAATCTACGAGGCACCGAGATTGCGTAACCAATAATTGGGCTCTAAAAAGCAACCGAAGATGACCGTTTCGACCCAAAATCATCGTCTCTCCGACACCGCCTTGGAAATCCTACGCGCGCGCTATCTCCAGCGTGACGATCGCGGCGAAGTCATCGAAACACCCGAGGCCATGTTCGAGCGCGTCGCCAAAGCCATCGCTGAGCCAGCGCGCGGTTACGGAGAAGACGTGAGTTTTTGGGCAGCGCGCTTCTTCGAGCGCATGAGCCGGCTGGAATTTCTGCCCAACTCGCCGACGCTCATGAACGCCGGCTTGCCGAACGGTCAGCTCGCCGCCTGCTTCGTATTGCCGATCGAAGACGATCTCGATTCGATCTTTGCAGCGCTTAGCCGCATGGCGCGTATTCATCAGACTGGCGGCGGCACCGGATTTTCTTTTAGCCGATTACGGCCGCGCGATGATCGAGTTAGCTCCACCGGCGGCATCACCTCCGGACCGCTATCATTTATGGATTTGTTCGATCAAACTACCGCCGTGATCCGCCAGGGCGGACGGCGCCGCGGCGCCAACATGGCGGTTTTGCGCATCGATCATCCCGATATCGAAGAATTCATCGACGCTAAGCGAAATCCCGAGCGGCTGCAGAATTTCAATCTTTCGGTCGGCATCAACGAAGTGTTCTGGTCCGCGCTCAGCGCCAACAGCGCGTTCGCGCTGTGCAATCCGCGCACTGGCTCGATTACACGCCATGTCGAAGCGCGCGCGCTGTTTGACCAGATTGTCGCGGCGGCTTGGGCCACTGGCGATCCTGGGCTGCTATTTCTCGACGAAATCAACCTTGCCAATCCGACGCCTTCGCTGGGTGCGATCGAAGCGACCAATCCGTGCGGCGAACAGCCGCTGCTGCCTTATGAATCCTGCACCCTGGGCTCGATCAATCTGGCGGCGTTCTACGCGAAGCATGATCTCGATTGGGTGCGCTTGCGCCAGGCGATCCACGATGGCGTGGCTTTTCTCGACAATGTGATCGATACGAATCATTATCCGTTCGGCGCCATCGAGACGGCAACTCGGCGCACGCGCAAGATCGGTCTCGGTGTGATGGGTTTAGCCGATCTTTTCGCTCTCATCGGCATCGCCTACGACTCCGAGGCAGGACTCCAGTTCGCTGACAAGATCGCTAAGTTTTTCACCGCCGAAGCCTGGACCGCTTCCATCGAACTCACTAAGCGGCGCGGCTCCTTTCCCACTTTTGCCGAGAGCGTCTGGCCCCGGCGCGGCTTCACTGCGCTGCGCAATGCGACGGTAACCTGCGTCGCGCCAACGGGAACGATCAGCCTGATCGCCGGCGCCTCGTCATCGATCGAGCCCTACTTCGCGCTGGCGCTGTCACGCCGCGTGCTCGACGGCCGCATCCGCACGGAAGTGAATCCGTTGGTGGAAGCGGAATTGGCAAAGCTCGGCGCGCTCGGATTGAGCGCGAGAGCGATGATCGAAAAACATGGCTCTTTACGGTTACTAACCGAGATACCGGCAGAGCTGCGACGCCGCTTTCCCAGCGCTCTCGAAATCGCGCCGGAGTATCATGTCGGCATGCAGGCCGCTTTCCAGAAACATGTCGACGCTGCCGTGTCTAAGACCGTGAATCTGCCGCCGGACGCGCCGCCGTCCGGGGTCAAAGAGATTTTCATGCTCGCGCATGATCTACACCTTAAGGGGATCACGGTTTACCGCTACGGCTGCCGCCCTGGTCAGACATTATCGCTGATCGATGAAGAGGCGCGCCCCGATTGCCGCGACTGCGCGGTTTGACGACGATATGAGATGCTCACTTAATTGCGTCACTGGGTTGAACAAGACGGGCGCCGTCTGCATGACAAACGGGGCATAGCTTTTGCGTGTCTCGCCGGACAGTGAGTGACGCGGAAAGTTTATTAAATTTCAGACCAACTGAGGAGGGCTAGTTATGAATTCCAACGCTTCGGCAAGATTGCCGTACCTAATCATCGCCGCAGGGTTGGGTGCTATCGTCGGTGCACTATCCTTGCTGCTCGCACGTAAAGACTCGCGAGAATAGATTCGCGAGCGTGGCGCGAGAGGACTTGAGTATTTAAACCAGACCGGCGCCAAACTGCGTGAGAGCACCGAAGGCTTAGTGGGGAAAGGCCGCGAACTGATGAGCCGCTGCTGCGCGACGGCCGACACCGAGGGCGGGAGCGCCACTCATGCCGAGCACGGTGACAAGCCGGAGGTCCATTAGTGCCCGTGGAAGTCGATCGGCCCGCGCCGCATAAGCACCCCGGGTGCTACAAACCGAGCCACATCGCTGCCGGGGTATTAGCCCCGGCGCTGAAATGAACTGCCCCGCAGTAAGGCGCGGAGTATCGAAGCAAAACCCGTCGAGCGAAAATGTCGGGTGGGTGGAGAGGTAAAGCGCCGATACCGACCGCGGAGTAAAGGTGTTGCTCGTCACAAGCCACGGCGGTAAACGGAACGCGGGCTCCCGAGGAAGCAAAGCCGGAGCTCTAGGGCGCACCGGGATTGCGATAGCGGCGGACCGCTGCTTCCCATGTTCAGTTTCCGGTGGAGCTGAGGCGAAATATTTTAGGCAAACCTCGTTGAAAAAGGAAAGAACCATGACAACAAGAGTAGGTTTATGGATCGACCATAGGGAGACGGTGATCGTGACCATCGCAGACGACGGTGACAAAACGAAACGAATAGAATCAGGCATGGAGAAGCATACAAGATTTTCCGGCGGTTCTAGATCGGAGCAAGGCGGGGGTGAAGACCAACAGGATCGCCAATTTACCGGCCATCTCAATAAATATTATGACGAGGTGATCGCGCATCTTCGCGATGCAGAATCGATTTTGATCTTTGGCCCCGGCGAGGCAAAAGGCGAACTCGAAAAACGTCTTGCGAGTAAGGGACTCAGTGGGCGTATCATCGGCATTGAAACAGTTGACAAGATGACCGATCGCCAGATTGCGGCAAGAGTTCGACAACACTTTTGAAAATAAGCTTGCCAGTTCAAGAATAGCTATGAAGCAACTTCCTTCGGGTGTGTCTCCGCGACCAAGATACTCTTAGAACCTTAAGCAGCCGGTCTACGGTATAAAACACATCCTCCTTTTTCCTCCGCCGTGACCCACTCCAAACCTTCCGCAAGATGGCAGGTTGAAGTTCACCGAAGGCTTCATCTGCCAAATCTAGAAGGAGATTGCTTGACCTCTTGAATTTTGCATTCTTGCGGATTCAGTTGTGTTGAAATTGCCAAGAACGACAATTCTTAGAACATAAACGTCAGAATAATAGGCAACTCCAAACTTCAAAAAAATTGCACAGAAATTGCTCTAGGTAAACAACTAAGGGCTAAAACATACCAACGAGGAGGTCGCAATCAAAAAATTAGCGTTGGTGTTAATGATCCTCTTACTGTTCGGTCAAACCGGCGGCGAGTTCATCGGGGGAGAGGCGGTCGGAGCTGGCGCGACCGGAGCAGGCTACGAATATAACGCCTATCGCCAGATGCAGCAGCTGGAGGAGGACTACAAAAACGACAAACTTTCTCGCGCAGAATACAAAAAACGCAAGCAACAAATCGAAGCGGGATCACTCATCTACTGACCGTTCCCAGGCCTTCGTTCCTGGCCTATTCATTACTTGTTGATTCGTTAATTCGAACCAACAAGTAACCAAGAACGAGCAACGCTAAAATAAAAGGAGGTATTTATGGTTCGGGCATTCAAGCGGTTGGCAGTGACGTTGGTAGTTTTGTTCTTCATGACCGGCTGCCAAGCAATGACCGGTCAGACGATGGGAGAGACCATCGACGATTCCTATATTACGGGCGATGTGAAGACCCAGCTTGCATCAGACAAAATGGTCAGTCTGACGCGCGTGGAAGTTGAAACTAATAATGGGGTTGTTCATCTCACCGGCCAAGTCCAGACCGCCGAGCAGAGGTCCCACATTGGGTCGGTTGCGTCGCAGGTCAAGGGCGTCAAACGGGTCGTCAATAACCTGCAAGTGATCAACCGTTAGCGACAGACTGGATCAACGCGCGCGTAACAAAAGAGAGGGTAAAGGCATGAGAACCAACGATGACTCCAAATTCTCCTTCCTGCTGATCGGTCTGGGTCTAGTGGCCATCGGTGGGCTGATGGCTGCGCTACTCGCGCGCAAAGAAACCCGGGAATCGCTTCGTGAGAGCGGTAGGAAGACTCTCGACTACCTGAATCAGCAGGGGAAGCATCTGCTCGAGACCACCGAAGGAATCGTCGAAAAAGGCAAGGAACTTATGAGTCATCGCTGCTGCTCGGGTGACGCCACTACGGAAGCCCAAGAGCAGGCCCACCAGGAAGAACGGCGAGAAACATTGGGCGGATAGGAAAACCAACAGTTAGGTTCTCTATAGAAAGGAGTTGAACATGCTTTGGACTATTTTTGTGATTCTTTTGATCATGTGGGCCCTGGGATTGGTCACTTCTTACACAATGGGTGGATTCATTCATATCCTATTGGTCATTGCCCTGGTGACGCTAGTGATCAACCTCGTGCAGGGACGCAGGGTCTGATAGCCGTTTCGGCTTTCTGACGGAGGAAGGAATCTTATGCGCATCAATCCGATAACGCTTGTTGGGATCGCCCTCATCGTACTTGGGATAGTGGCTTTTGCTTACCAGGGCATCACCTACACCAGCCGCGAGAAGATCATCGACATTGGCCCGATCCAAGCCACCGCCGACACCAAGAAGACCATCCCGCTTTCTCCTCTTGTGGGTGGAGCGGCGCTTGTTGGAGGGATCGTGTTGGTGGTGGTCGGAGCCAAGAAGGCGTAGCTCGACTTAGAGGTACAACGTCGTGCACACAATGAGGCCTGGATAAATCTGCGATGAGTTGTACCGGAGGTGATCGACATGGAAAGTTTACTTTGGACTGTAG
>Ga0208454_1000083_pt1 | contig 67416 bp, 68 predicted proteins | sample EasRivMeERMZT100_FD_187530 | JGI IMG/M metagenome (GOLD analysis project Ga0208454, IMG submission 187530) | Soil microbial communities from meander-bound floodplain in the East River, Colorado, USA - East River MetaG ERMZT100 (SPAdes) (version 2) | ecosystem: Environmental > Terrestrial > Soil...
TTTTCGCCTCGATTTAAAACCAGCACCTAATTTTACAACGATTTTCGCTAGCCATCCGGCGGGAAATTTTTTAAACCGCCAGCGAGTGTGGAATTTCGGTTAGGCCCTTCGTGGTTACTCGCCCTTCCGAACGTTGCGCACTTTGCGTTCTTTGCGGGCAATCCTCCGAATCCTCTACGCCGCATCGAGATGAAAAAACCTCACCGCGTTTCCCGCCACCATCGCCTGTTTCTCATCCGTAGGCACACCGGCGAACTGTTCTTCCATCAGCTCCAGCGACTTCGGCCAGCGCGTGACGATATGCGGGAAATCGGTCGACCACATGACTCGGTCGACCCCGACCATATGGCGTAGTTGAACGCCGATGGGATCGTCGAAGACGCCCCAGTGCGCATGCTCGCGTAAATATTCGCTCGGCAGTTTCTTAAGTTTCGGCAGGCCGAGAAGTTTGTCGGCCCAGTGGCAGTTCACCTTATAAGTCTGATCCATTTGCTGGTAGAAGTAGGGAATCCAGCCGATGTTATTTTCCGCCCAGAAAATTTGCAGCTTAGGAAAGCGATCGAACACGCCGGTGAAGATCAATTGGGTCGCCTCCACGGCGCCGCAATGATAGATGCCCTGGCGCGCCACGCGTTGGAGAAAGTCGAAGGGCCGGTCCTCGCCCTGGGGATCTCTGGGATATTTCATCAAATAAACGTCGCGCTCATCGGTGCGGCGCGGGAACGACGTGTGGATCGTCACCGGCATGTCGAGATCGATGGCCGCGGCCCACAACTTGTCATCTTCCGGCGTCGGAAAACTTTTTCCGCTGGGAAAGGTGTGCAGGCGTACCGCTCGGAAACCTTTTTCCTTACAGCGCTTCATCTCGGCGACGTTTTCGTCCGCGCCGATGTCCGGCATGACTGCCACGCCGATCAATCGGTCGCGATCGGCGGCGCAGTACTCTTCGATAAAATAATCGTTGAACGCTTGGACGATGGCCAGAAACGCGTCTCGATCTTTGATCTTGGTATTGCGCGCCTCGCTAGCGAATAAAAGTTCGCCGTCGATGCCGTCGGCGTCTTGTTCTTGCAAACGTTGTTGCGGCGAACCGGCGCCGACGGAGTTTTCGAAGTCGAGATAGGTTGGATTGAAATTCTCCGGTCCTTTTCCGGCGAACAGGTTCGTGCCGCGGTATTCGAGCGGTTGGCCTTCCTCAATGATCGCGTCCCTTCCGTCCGCCAGTTTGATCCGCCGCGGCGCGCGGTCGCGATACTTCGCCGGCACCCGGTGCGTCCAGGTTTCCGGCAGCCGCTCAAAGTGACTGTCAGCGGAAAAATAACGGTAATTGCGGGACATCGAAACGATTCCTCCTCGATAGTCTAATTACGGATCGATTTCTCGCCACGAAGAGCACGAAGGGTTCGAATAATTTTTTCCGAACTCCGTGCCCTTCGTGGTAAAAACTTCGTCTGCGTTAAGCTGGAACTCCAAATCCGCACTCGTGATCCGATGAGCACGAACCACGAGCACGATCTCCGCCGCTATGGCACGAGAATATCTTTCATGATTCGTTCCATCGGCTTCGATACGAGCTCGGACTGCTCGGGGCCGACGACGAGGAGCGGGACGCCACGTTCTTCCAAATTGTTTAGATCATCATACAACGACTTGACGCCTTTGCGCCCTGAGACCCGACCGGTCGAAGCAAGTATCTTTGCGCCGTCGGCTGACTTCATGAAGTCGATAAACAGCGCCGCGGCGTGCGGGTGGGGCGTATTGACGTAGACGCCGATGGCGCCGCTGATATGCGCCGGCGTCGGGTTCGGAAAAACGATCGCCGACGGACAGCCGTCTTGCTTCATGCGCAAAATCGCGTCGGGATAAATCTCCACGGCGACTTTGAATTCTCCGGCGCATAGAAGCTGCGCTTGCAGCGTGTGGCCGCGGCGCACGATCGCGCCATGTTTTATCAATCCGCCGACGAACGCCCGAGTCTTCTGCTCGCCCCAGGCCGTGAGCCAGCCCATGAGCGCGCGCTCCGGTTCCATGTCGATGGAAAGAGTGCCTTTCCACTTCGGATCGAAGAGATCGTCGTAGCCCTTTGGCGCCTCTTCTTTCCTGACCAGCTTGGTGTTGTAGGCGAGCGTCGACACGCCCAAACTGTCGGCATGCCAATAGCCGTCCTTGTCATTGTAGTCCTTACTGAAATTTGCCGACTCCGGCGAGTAATAGCGCGCCCAGATGCCCGAGCGCTTGAGGGTCATGACGTTTTCCGTGCCGACCAACACTGCGTCGGTATCCAACTGACCGGCGCGATGTTCAGTCAAGGTGCGAAACACCAACTTGTTGCCGCTGCCACGCCAAAACTCGCCCTTGATGAATGGGTATCGCTTCATGAAGCCACGGTTGTAAGCATCGAGCAGCGCGGCATTGGAAATGCCGTAAAACTTGAACGCGCCCTCTTTGCGCGCGCCGTCCTCGAGCCGCTTCTGCCGTTGCGGCGCCGGCAGCTTGTTGATCTCGCTGTAAAGCGCCTCGATGGAAGCCGATTGGGCGGATGAGAACATGCCGCACATGACCAACAACACGGTGGTCGCAATTGCGACGAGTTTTCTATTAGCCATCATCCATCCTCAATTCTCTATCATCGGCAAAGCATCATTTCATCGTGCAGTGCGGATGATAATCCATCTTGCAGCGCGCGCCGGCCTTCTTCATCGCCACTTCGAACTCGGCGTGCATTCTCGGATCTTCATCCTCGTACTCGATCTGGTCGCCGCCTTCTTTGACGCTCTTATAAATGTACGCCTTGCCGCCCGCCTTCGGCTTGTCGCTGCCCCAGCCAATGGCGAGAAAAAATACCGGCTCGGCGCTGCCGTTGAAATGTTGATGGAACCACATTTCCGGCGGCACGAACACGCTGCCCGGCCCCCACTCGACGTGCTCCCACGGCTTGCCTTCCTGCCACATGATCGAATAGCCGTGGCCTCTGATGATCAGAACATGAATGCCGGGGCCGTGGCGGTGCGCCTTCTTGTACGCGCCGACGCCCCACAACGAGACATGCGACTTGACGGTCTGGTTGACCATGCGAAACACCGTGCTCTTGGCGCCGCCGCCGCGGTCGAAGCCACCGGAATAAGTCTGGCACACGCGCACGTCAGCGACGAAATTGGTCGACCACTGCTGCGCCGGCGCCTTTTGTTTAAAGTAGCCCTCTTCTGCATTGTAACGGTCCTTGAATTGGAACGGGTTGTCGAAAACGAACTCATAATTGTTGAACGTGTCGATCACCCGCGGCGCGCTGGTCATGGCAATGTAGCGCGCGGCATCCAAACCCGAAGCATTATGATGCTCGTGCCAGGCATTCATCGGAATCGAAAAGTAGCTTCCCTCTTGCCACTCGAAGGTCTCTTTCTTGCTCGGATCGATCCAAACCGACGTCGCGCCCTGGCCTTTAAGAATGTAAATCGTTTCCTCGAACAAATGCCGATGGGCTTTGAGCGATTTGCCGGGAGGAATTTCAGCGACGTAGGAATCGTTGAATCCGCCGGTGCCTTCCAAATTCAAGAATGCCGCCAAGCCATCGCCGCTCGATTTCCAAGGCGATAATTCAAGATCATAAAGATTTTTGATCGCCAAGCCGCGATAGGTCTGCAAACCTTCCGACTCCTTCCACTGCTCGTAGGGCGACTTGTAAGCGACCCGCTCCCTTACTTCATCCGCTGCTGTAACCGGTGTGTCTGCCATGATTGATGTCCTCCTCTTTTTCTTTCTGTATTGTTTTGTCTCGTTGAACTGATACAATTTCTGCAAGTCGTAATCTCATTCCAAATCTTTTCTTACCTCCTTCCCCTTGACCGGGAAGGATTGAGAGCCGCCCCGGACTTGATCCGGGGAAGAGGTACCGAACCGTTTCAAAAATTGCGCGGCATCCCTATCCTACCCCCCCATCGAAGGGGAAGGAATCGTAGTAGACACGTCGAGAGCGCAATTGACCGCTACCCGTTCACTCCACCGCCAACATGGCGTCCGCCAGCGCACCGCGCAGGGCGCGGTCGATCAATAATCCATCCCGCGTCGCCGCCAGCACCGCCTGCGCGGCTGCCTCATTGTTAACATGGCGCTCAAAAATCGGCTCGAAAATATCCGAGTGATCTTCGTCGGCGACGGCGTGCACTTCGGTTTGGAAATCTCTCTCGGCTCGTTTATCGCCGAGCTCGGCCCGCTGTTTGCGCTTCCAGCGCTCGACCAGTCCGCCGCCTTTGACGATGGCGTTGTTGTTGCGCCGTTCGAGAATATGCGAATAGACCAATCCTTCAAGCCATGGCTTCTCACGCGCGCAGTAGAGCCAGGCATAGTAAGCCGCTTTGGCGCCGGGATTCAGCAAAGATTCATCGCCGGCCTGCAAATCATCTTCGGTCACATGGGCGCGTCCCATGCGCTCGTCGTAAATCAACTCGTCTTTCTCATGGGCCCAGATGGCGCGCTTGACGTCGAGCGGCGCTTTACCCGCGACAAATGCCCAGCAATCGCGCCGGTTGTTGGCGTAAAAGGTCATGTGATTTTGATACACTTCGATCCGACGCGGCGTCAGCGACACGGCGAAGAGTTTTTTGAACTCCGGCGTGTCGAATTGCTGATTGACCAGTTCATCGATGGTCGGACGTATTTTCGGCCAGTGGGACATGAACAACTCCTATCGTAACACCTTTCAATTGACTAGCGACGGACGACCGGCCGGTCGCCCCTACAACGACTTCAACCTTCCCTCTCCCGGCGCTCATAAATCAGCTTTTGCGAGAAATCTTATACAGACTCGCCGCGTTTTCCCAAAGTATCTTCTGCTTGTCTCCTTCATTGACGCCTGCGAAACTTCGCGCCAGCGCCTCTCTCGTCTTCGGCCAAGTCGAGGTCGCCTGGGGGAACTGGCTCGACCAGAGAATATTCTCCGTGCCGACGTAGCGTCTGACCCGTAGGCTCGCTTTGTCGTACCAGCCGACCAGATAGCACTGGCGCTTGAACAACTCCGACGGCATGAGATCGTAGCCGTTTTGCGGCAACTGATCGCCGGTGGCCTGAAAATCGGTGTACTCCAATAAGTAAGCGCCCCAGCCCAGTCCGCTCTCAGCGAGCACAACCTTTAACTGTGGGAAGCGCATGAGAATCTTCGAGATCAATAGATTCACCAGCACCGATACCGAGCTCGCCGGCCGGGTAATCGACTGCACCGCCGCGGCCAATGTCGGCGAATAGCCCTCGTAAGCGGGAATCTGGATCTGGCTCGAAGCGCCGGCGTGAAAACTGATCGGCACGGCCAACTCCTGGCAAGTCGACCAGATCGGATCGTAGACGGCATCGTTGATATGCGGCACGCCGCGCAGTTCCATCGGGATCGACGGGTAAATCACGCCTCGATGACCGTTAGCCACGCAGCGGCGAATTTCTCTGACGACGGCGTCAACCGGATAAAGCGGGGTGATGCACTGCGGGATGAATCGCTCGCTCACGCCGGCCCACTCTCCGAGCAGCCAGTCGTTGTACGCCTGCACGCAGGCGAGTTCCAATTCAGGATCTTCGATACGGCCAAACGATTGTCCGCCGACGCCGGCAACCGTCGGATAAAGCACCGCGTAATCGATGCCGGCCTCATCCATCGCCTTCAATCTTTCTTTCGGATCGTAGACCGCCGCCGGCACATCGGCCCAGCGCTGTGGATTTCTCGACCGCTGCGCCATCGCCGCGCCACAGTCGGCAACGCCGGCTAGATCGATTTCCCGCCCGTCGACAATCCAACGCTCGACGCCGTTTGAACTGCGCTCAATATGTGGAATTCGCTCACCCCACTTCGCCCGCAACAATCTTTTGGTCCAGACCTCTGGATGTTCCTGGACATGCTCGTCCGCGCTGATGAATTTAATTGACGTCGCCATTTAAGTTTTTTTCCTGATGAAATACTCCGACGGTGCTCTATCCGTCGTTCCCGCCTTATCGTCACCTGGATACCGTATTCCAACGGTATGACGGACGCTGTCCGTCACCTGGTTGCCGGCTTTCGCCGGCATGACGACACACGGGCTCGTTCGTTATAGTTATAGACGTAATCTACGCCAACCCGTACAGCCTCATCGCGTTACCGTAGCACAATTTTTTTCGCTCATCTTCCGGCACGCCGACGAGCGAGTCTTCGACGAAACTCCACGACCTTGGATAAGTCGCGGCGATATGCGGATAGTCCGACTCCCACATGATGTTATCGACGCCGACGATGTCCCGCAGCTCGATGCCCGCCTTCTCGTACCAGAAGTCGACGTAGATCTGCCGCCGAAACACTTCGCTCGGCTTGGTCTTGACGCCTTCATTCCACAACTCGCGCTGCTCCCACTCGTGATCGCTCGCTTCGAGCACGTAACTCACCCAACCGAAACCGGTCTCGGCGCAGGCCCAGTTGAGCCGCGGATAGCGGTCGAGAATGCCGGAGAAAATCAAATTTGGAATTAGCTGCGCCGGTGTGGCGCATAGCCGTGACGTGGAAACCGTATGCATTTCCTTTTTCGTAAAGCCGTCCCATTTCGGCAACGACAGTTGCTGAACCAAGCCGGACGAACCATGCCAGTGCATGGGAATGCCCAAGTCCTGGCAACAAGCCCAGAGTGGTTCCCAGAAGGGATCGTTCATCCGCTTCAAGCCCTTTTTTGTAAATGCCGGCTCGGCGAGCATGACGACACCGCGATGGCCGCGCTTGACGGCGCGTTCGACTTCAGCGACGACCACGTCGATCTCGTTCATGTAAGGAATAATCGCCACGGGAACATAGCGGTCGCTTACTTCGCGCCATTCGGCCAGCGCGTCATTGTACGCTTGCACGCAAGCGAGCTCGAACTCGGCATCGGCCTGAAGAAAAGCGAAGTTAGACACGGGGCCATTTGGATAAAGCACCTCGCCGTCGACGCGATCGTCATCCAATGCTTTTAAGCGTTCGACCGGGTCGTAGACAATCTTCGGCACCTCTTGCCAGCGCCGCGGATAGTAACCGCGGGCCACGCCGCCTTCCATCGCCGCCGGACAGTTGCATACCCATTCAGTGCGCACTTTGCCGTTGACGGTCCAACGATCGACGGTCTTACCATCCTCGTTGACTTCGACGATCTGCGGAATCCGATCGCCCCATTTTGCTTTCGACATCCGCTTGGTCCACGCGTCGCGGTCCAACTGCGCGTGGGAATCACAACTGAAAAGTCCAAATTTAACTTCCACGACTTTCTCCCCCATCCGAAAACGATTTAAACGTTTTGAACGGCTTGAACGTTTTGAACGAGTCTAAATTTATCTTCCCACAAATACCCCATTGAGCGTCAAGTATCGAACCAATGAGCGCGAGCCAAGATCACGAGCACAATCACACATAATTCGCCTTCTCGCCCTGATGGGTCAGCGACAAGCCAAGATTGTCCATCGCCAGCCGGGTGTTGATGCCGAGAATACGCAGCGGCTCCGTGCCGGTGTTGAAATACTGATGCCACTGGAAGACCGGGATCGACAGCACGTCCAGCGTATCGAAATCGAACTCTTTGTCCTCGACGATCACCTTACCCTTGCCGCCGACGATCAAATCGATCTCGTCGTAGAGATGACGATGCGCGCCGGAGCGTTTGCCGGGAGGAATCTCGGCCATGACGACGCCCAGCGCCTTGCTGTGAAAACCGATACGCGGATCGACGACGTAGGCGAGCTTGCCCATCGCCGTCGGTTCGAAGACTAAATCCTTTTGCTTCACGAGCACCTTGCTGTTCCGCCGCAACTGCTCCTCGTGCATGGCGAAGGCCACTTGCTCTGCATACATTTCCGCGGCGCGATTGTTGGCCACCTTGGCATTTTCCACCGATCCGCCACCTGGGATCAATGTCTTGCGCGCGTCCTCGCCTTCCTGAGCATAGACCCAAAACTCGGGATAGCGCTCGTCTTCGTAAACCGCCTGTCCCAACCCTAACGACAGCGGACCTGTGGTCGAGGCGATGCGCAACACCGGCTCATCGCCGTCGTTGACATGACGATGCCAAGAGAACATCGGCACACTGAGCAAATCGCCCGGCCCCCAGTCATAGCGCACGCCATCGATGATGCTGTGGCCGTGGCCTTTGAGAAAATAGATGATCGCTTCCACCGTGTGGCGATGTCCGAGAGTGCGCCATTCTTGGCCCTCCTCGGTGTGCGGTGGAATGACGTCGTACCAGAGCCTATGCGTGTGATTGTTCGAACCGAGCCGCGCATCGACGACATAAATATGTTTGTGCTCGCCCAACTGCTTTTCAACGTCCTGCCACTTGAACAGAACCTCCTGCCCCTTGCGCCGCGCCTGCTCGTCTTTAGCGAACTTGACGCTATGCATCATCAATTCGGTGTTCCGTTCCTTGACCGACTTTACTTCCATGCGATTCCTCCCACCCTAGTTGTTGGTCGCGCGCGCGGACAACAATTATTCTTGAGCTACGCCTGACTGTATAACAAGGATAACGCCTTGCCAAGAATCACGCCGCGCCCATGAAGCGTGCGAAAGTCCACCATTCTTCGTCGACACCTATTGCATCGACCAAGAGATTTGATTTGATTAGAGTTGTGACAAGGGAGTTCCGGTGAAAAAGCTGACGACTCGCTTTGACCTGCTCGACAAAATTCTAACCGTCTCTATGGCGCGCTACGGCATTACGCTTCTGCGCTTGAGCGTCGGCATCATCTTTCTCTGGTTCGGCTTTCTTAAATTTTTCCCCGGCTTGAGTCCGGCAGAGGACTTAGCGACGAGAACGATGCACGTTCTCAGTTTCGGTTTAGTGCGGCCGCAAAACGCTTTGATTATACTCGCGGTTTGGGAATGCGCCGTCGGACTGGGTTTGATCTTGGGAATATTCTTGCGGGCGACGTTACTGCTTCTCTGGCTGCAGATGGCCGGAACCGTCGCGCCACTGTTCATTTTCCCGCAGGAAGTTTTCAGCCACTTGCCTTACGCCCCAACGCTTGAAGGACAATACATCATCAAGAATCTCGTGCTTGTCAGTGCGGGCATCGTCGTCGGCGCCACCGTGCGCGGCGGCCGGCTACGCGCCTGACCGCCGTGCAATGAGGCGAGGTTGTGGGCATGCGACAATCGCTATGCCATCTCCAATTTCCGAATCCGCTCATCGAGATCGGGGTGGGTCGACAACCACGACATCCAGCCGCCGGCTTTGCCCGAGGAGATTTTCAGCGTCGCCAGCGACGGATGCGCTTCATCCGTCAGTTCGACCGTGCGCTTGAGCCGCTTTAACGCGTCGATCATGTTGGTCCGGCCAGCCAGCGTGGCGCCGCCCGAGTCGGCGCGGAATTCGCGCGCCCGAGAGAAGGCGGCAACCACGAACATGCCGAGGATGCTGAAAACCATTTCGAATAGGAACACCGCCGCGAAATGTACCCAATAGCGCCGCTCTTCGTCGACAAACTGGCTCACCGACCACGCGATGATGCGCGCGAAGAACATCACGAATGCGTTCACCACACCTTGAATCAGCGTCATCGTCACCATATCGCCGTTGGCGACATGCGCCACTTCGTGCCCCAAGACACCTTCCGCTTCGTTGCGATTCATGTAACGGAGCAGGCCGGAAGATACGGCGACGAGAGAGCGCGACTTCGACGGACCGGTCGCGAAGGCGTTTACCTCGTCGCTATCATAGATGCCCACTTCCGGCAGTGCCGGCAGCTTGGCCCCTTTCGCCAAAGCGTGCACTTTGTCGATAAGCCAACGTTCATTGGTGTCCCGCGTCATCGGGTCGATGACCTTGACACCCATCATCCACTTCGCGGTAATTTTCGAGATGCCGAGGGAAATAAACGCGCCGCCGAAGCCCCAGAGCGCGCAAAAAATCGCCAGCGCCTGGAGGTCGATGCCTCGATTGGAAAGGTAGGGCTGGAGCCCCAGTAAACTGGTAACCGCTGAGATCGTGAGAATGATTAGCAGGTTAACCGCGAGAAAAAGCCCGACTCTTTTTGCCAAATTCATAGATTCCCTCCCTACAGGTACGCTCAGTATAATTACGGTAACTGCTACGCGCAAGATACAAAAAAACAGGGAAGTTTTCAGGTTTCCGGGTGGCGCATAGCCGGGAGATTGCACCGCCGGAGCGCGTCCTTCGACAAGCTCAGAGCCTGCCCTGAGTTTATCGAAGGGACGAATGGAGAGGGATTTGAAATGATTTTAATAATTCCGTTCATGCAGCTTGTCGAAGCATGTTCCACGTTTTATTCAGCAGATTTCTAAGGCCGCCAGCCTTGAAGTTCATCGTTGACTCTTTGCATCAGCCGAAAGTCGAAGATTTCTTCGGGCTTGACGCTGCGTTTGATGCCGCTCGCTTCGCGCGCTTCGTTAATCGACGCTTCCATCGTGTCACGATCGAGCATGCCGTCCGGCGCCAATGCGCCGGCAAGCAAATAATCGTGCACCTTGGCCGCGTTTGCCGGGCTAATCTTGGTCCACTGGGTCGTGATTTTGATCGCTTCATCGCGCAGTTGCAGATACGCGCGCGCGCCCTTCAGTGCCGCGCGCAGATATTTCATGACTTCTTCAGGCCGTTTTTCCAATAACTCCTGCGCCACCGAGAGCGAGCCGGCGAAGTCCTTGCCGTATTTCCCGGCCGAAGCAACCGAATGAAACCCTTTCGGTTCGAGTAATCCCGTGCCGTCGACGTTGGCGATCACCGCCTGCACCGTGCCCATCATCAGCGCCTGATAACGCACGTCCGGACGGCCCACGGCAAGAACCGTGACATCTTTATCGACTTCCAAGCCGTGGCCTTGAAGTATTGAGCGAGCGACCATGAAAGTCACGCTGCCACGATCGGCTACGGCGACTTTCTTGCCGCGCAGGTCTTCGACGCGCTTGATCTCCGGCGCCGCGACTAAGTCGTAGGGCAGTTGGCGAATAAATCCCATAACCAGGCGCAGCTTGGCGCCCTGCATCGTCGCCACCAACGTGCCGGCGGAGGTAAGGTTGACCTCCCCCGCCATTAGAGTTTTCACGGCAAGACCGCCGGTCATCGGAATCAGCTCGACGTCATAGCCTTCGGCGCGGAAGTAACCTTTCTTTTGCGCCATGATCAGCGGATACGAAGTCGAGCCAAGCCCAGGAATACTGATACGGAGTCGTGTCGGCTCCACGGATGCCGGCACGGCAAGGTCAACCCGACTCACGCCAAAAATGAAAATCACCGACGCCAAATAGAGCCGCATGGCATTCATCTACGCCTCCCGACCTCGAGACTGTGTCGCAAAACCGTTCATGGTTCGAGAACCTCACCACGGACGGTTTTGCTCGACCGCGAATTCATCTACGTATCCGTTCGCCCTGAGCGTGTCGAAGGGCTCCGAGTCAATTGCGACACAGTTCCCTGGAACAACGAAAGTTCTATTCTTCCCCCCGCGCAACTGTCAAGCAGGATTCTCGTTCGGTCGGGTAGCCTTGACGCACCTCGGCGAGCAGGCGTATATTCCGCGGCATCGGTCCAATTCACTCTTTAGAACAGCAGAAAGGATATTTTCCCATGCTGGAAACAAAACAGAATTCACCCAGAAGCTACCGTCTCGTTGGTCCACAGAGGCAACTCGACGAACGCGAAACACCGCATCCCAAAGTCGACCGCGGCGAGTTCGGCGCTCGGCTGCGCGACTGGCGCAAGAATCGCGCTGGCAGCGATCCCTTCCGGCGTCTGTTCGGCGGCGGCGGCGAAGGGGATCCGAATAACACGCTGCAGCAGATCATGAAACAGGCGCCCGAGGGAAAGGTCAATCCGAATCAGATCCCGGTGGACGATCCGGCCGAGATGGCAAAGCAAATCAAGGGCGTCGCCCAATACCTCGGCGCCGACGTGGTCGGCATTTGCAAGCTCGACCCGCTCTATGTCTATTCCCACCGGGCGCGCGGCAATCCCGCCATGGGCGAGAAGCCGGGCGACCCGATCAACCTGCCGCATCGCTTTGCCATCTGTCTCGGTTTCGCCAGCTCCTACGAACGGTACATGAGCAATAACAGCAAAATCTCCGACACCGAGTACCAGTTTGGCAACAACCACGCCATCGTGCCGACCTTCCAGCTGGCATCCTACATTCGTGAGATGGGCTATCCAGCTACCGCGCACCACCATGGCCGCTCCTCCGTTAATCCCATACCGTTAGCCATCAACGCCGGACTCGGCGAGCTTGGGCGCCATGGGATGCTGATTCATGAAAAGTACGGTTCACGTCTGCATTTGACGGTGGTTACCTGCGACATTCCGCTGGCGGTGGACGAGCCAGTTGACATCGGCGTCGAGGAATTTTGCAAATATTGCAAGAAGTGCGCGCGCACCTGCCCATCGCACAGCATCCCGTTTGGCGATAAGACGGTCGTCAACGGCGTGGAGAAATACGCGATCAACGTCGAAAGCTGCTATAAATACAAGCTCGCCGGCCGCGGTGAATGGACCAATTGCGTCGTCTGCGTGTCTTCTTGCTGTTACAACAAAGCCGATACTTGGTATCACGATTTAGCGATGTGGTCGGTTAAGGTGACTCCGCCAAAGCTTAGAGTCCTGGTCGTCAAGCCGTTACTCTGGATCGACGATCTCATTTGGGGCAAGCGGCCGTGGAAACACATGAAGTGGCTAGGCTACGACAATGCACCCGAACCGGTGTACTGCACTATTGACGGTTGCACCGCCAAGCACGCAAAGCTACAGCACAAGAAACTGCACACGGCATAGATAGATCATCACGGTGGATTAAGCATAAACATCGACCGTGCTTGCTTGGAGCGCTGAAACCATGACCTATGTGATCACACAACCCTGCATTGGAGTTAAAGACAAAGGCTGCATCGATGTCTGTCCCATGGATTGTATCCACGGCACTGACGCTGACTCGATGCTTTACATCGATCCAGACGACTGCATCGACTGCGGCGCGTGTATTCCCGCGTGTCCGGTCAACGCCATTTTCGCCGACAATAACGTGCCGGATAAGTGGAAGGAATATACCAAGATCAACGCCAACTATTTTATCGGCAAGAAGAAATAGATGCAGCACCAACCGGCCGTCATGCGAGGTTGTAAGTGAAAAGCGGCTTTAAGATTATCGACTCCGACATGCATATCATGGAACCGTTGGATCTCTGGGAAAAGTACATGGACCCGCGCTTCAAAGAGCGCGCGCCCCGACCGGTGCGCGTGCCGACGCGGGGCGATTTGAATCTGCTCATGGTCGACGGCAAAGAGCCGCGCCAGAACAGCCCCACCTTGGTGCATGATGTCAGAATGATCAGCGGCAAGCGCAACAACACCCGTGGCGACGTGATCGATTTCGCGCGCAAACAAAATTTCAACGCCAAATCGCAGCTTGAAGCGATGGACATCGAAGGCATCGATATCGCCGTGCTATTTCCGACAGCTTGCCTGCATATCATGACCATGCCCGACATGGACCCGCTGCTCGCCGAAGCGATCTGCCGCGCCTACAACGACTGGCTCTATGATTTCTGCCAGGAAAATCCCAAGCGGCTCTACGGCGCCGCCCTTCTACCACCGCACGATGTTTCGCTCGCCGTGCGCGAAGCGAAACGAGCGCGCGAAAAGCTCGGCTTCGTCAGCGCGTTTCTCCGCGCCACCCCACTGCCTGGACAAACTTGGTTCAGCGTCTATTGGGAACCGCTCTGGGCGGAATTAGAAGAGACGGGCATGACCGTCGGCTTTCATGAGTGCACTAATTCCGGCCACTATCCCCATCTCGAACGCTTCGGCATGGCCAACCGCTTGCTGCGCCATATCTGCACACATGTTACCGGGCAGATGGTCACCATGGTCGACATGATCGTCGGCGGTGTGCTCGAAAGATTTCCCCAGCTCAAAGTCGCTTTCCTGGAATGCAACTGTGGCTGGGCGCCGTCTTGGCTGCAGCGCATGGATCGCCATTGGAGCCAGCTCGGCAAAAACGACGCGCCGCTGCTGACGATGAAGCCGAGTGAATACTTCAAACGTCAGTGCGTGATCGGCTGCGAGGGCGACGAAGCCGACATCGGCAACGTCTGCCAACTGATCGGCGATGACAATTTAGTATTCTCCAGCGACTATCCGCACGGCGACTCGGACTTCCCCAAAGCCACGCAAGAATTCATGCATCAGGAAATGCCGGCCGACAGCCGGCGAAAAATCCTCTGGGACAACTGCGTGAAGTTTTACGGGGTCGAAGCATAGGATTGGAGTGATAGGTTTCCGGCCCAAAACTCCAAATACTCCATTACTCCAAGGGCTATGTCCGACGCGACATTTACCCACAGGACTTGGCCAGCGCCATTTACAATCAACATAAATAATTCGGAGAATAAGACGGTGCGCTGAGCGCACCCAATCCGGATTTCAATCTTCGAAGGGTACGTTCGCGCACCGCTTGACTAATTCACTCCGTACAGGCGGGCGCAATTGTCCCATAGAATCTTTCGCTTGGACTGTTCGGAAATGGCAATCGATAGAAATTCATCGAGCGCGTGCGGCCAGCGACAGTCGATGTGCGGGTAATCGGTCGAGATAACGATATTGGCATCGCCGAGGTATTCGATGACGTTTTTCACCAACTTCTCGTCGACGTCCACCGAAATGAAGCACTGCTGGATAAAATACTCGCTCGGTTTCTGGCGCAGCGGAATGTCCGCCATCGCCCCCTGCATCTCCCAGTATTCATCAATGCGATAGAGCAGCCATGGCAGCCACGAGCAGTTGCCTTCAAGAAAGGCGACTTTCAATTTCGGGAAACGTTCCAGCACGCCGCCGGCGGTAAACGCGCTGACGGCGAGCATCTGCTCCATCGGATTGCGCAAAGGGTTGACCAACAGCGCTTGGTTTGGATGGCCGGCGAAGCGGTCTTGCGACACTTGCGGCTGCTGCGGCCGCGCCGGCGGATGAAAGCAGATCGGGATGTTCATCTCCTGCGCTTCTTGCCAAAGCGGATCGAAGTAGCGGTCGTGAATCTGCCGCTCATTGATCGGCTCGGGACAGAGCGAAAGACCAACGGCGCCGTTCTTGACCGCGCGCTTGGCTTCCTTCACCGCCAGATCGACATCGTGCAGCGTGATCAGCGCCGAACCCTTCAGCCGTTTTGAATCCGCCGTGCAAAAATCTGCCATCCAATCATTCCACGCCTTGCACAGATCATTGGCGTACTCCGGCTCGAAGCTTTCATTGGTGTGCAGCGGCGAAGTGCGAAACAGCACGGCGATATCGAGCCCTTCTTTGTCCATCGCGGCTAGCTGCGAAACGTTGTCGTAGTCGCGCGCCAACGAATCGTTGAAGCGATCAGCCATGCGCTTCTCGTGAAAATCGACCACGTCGCTCGGCGGCCGGATAGGCTTGCCGTCGCCTAGGAAGTAGCGCGTCATACCATGCTTGGAGCGCGGCTTGCCGACCGGCACCCGCGCGCCCCACTTTGGATTCATGTACTTAGTGTACAAATCCGCCGGCTCGAACACATGCATGTCGCTGTCGAAAGCGCGAAATCCATTTTTTGCCATGACCATCCTCCTACGTTCGATGACTTAATAAATTCGCATGCCGAGCGCAATCCCAAATTTATAGCGCGACAGCTTCGCAGCCAAATAAGAAAAGACTTCCGACCTCGGCACGAGACGAGTTATCTTGACAGCCAAACAACCGTGGTGATAACCGTGAATCGAAAACCACAAGATTTGGGAGGGAAGCATGTTGGAAAAAGTCGATCCGTTGCGAGATCCGATCACTCGGCCTGTGGTCGTGCGACAGGAGGAAGGCGATGAACAAGGTGGTACGCACCGAGGCGGTGGCAGGCGCAGCGAGATCTACGGCTTTTTCGACCCCGAAAATGGCATAAGAATGCGCGCGGGCATCACCACCTACACTCCCGAGCGCTACAACCCTCGCCATCGCCACACCGACGAAGCGGTGCGTTTCTATTATCGCGGCGCCGAATGTTATGGCCGAGACGTTTTAGAGGAAGGCGACTGCGTCTACGTGCCTGAAGGAGTCTATTACGGGCCGACCAAGACCGCCGAGAAGTGTGATCACAACGTGCGCCTCTCACTTCATTTTCCGGGGCCGTCGGGATTTCCCACGCCGGTATGGTCAGAGGTGATGACAGCGCAGAAAGAAATGCGTGAGAAACAAGTCGGCCAGTTCGAGAAGGGGCTGTTCATTTGGCCCAACGGCAAGAAACAAGACGGATTCGAAGCGGTCCAGGAGTATATCGTCGGTCACAAACTCGACTATCCTCAGCCGCGCTATCGGAGTTACATCATCATGCGCCACGCCAATTATTCCTGGGTGCCGCTCGAAGGCGCGCCCGGTGTATCCGTGAAGCATCTCGGCTACTTCAATGAAACCGGTCCGAACATCAAGATGGTGCGCATGGAAAAAGGCGCTGAGACGCCTGCCGGCCATGTTGGCTTTCAACAGGTAAGGCTAATTCTCGAAGGCGAAGTGAATTACGACGGCGAGAATTATAAGCCGGTATCCTGCATGTTCTTTCCCGCCGGCGCGCCGTACTCGCCGACCACTGCGGTCAGTGAGACGACGCTGCTGGTTACCCAGCTGGGCAAGCCGGGAAATCCGCCGCTGCCATTTTGCGTGCTGTAAAAAACATTCGAGGTTTCACCCCCGGAGAACAGAAAGGGAGACTGCTTTGAAAGCACGGCTATCTATTTTGACTCTAATTAAATCCCGCCTCTTGAGGCGGGCACAATTAAATGGGGGTTCCAAAGGGGGCGAGCATCCCCTTTGGACGCGAGCGGGGTTCAAACCCCACTCGCGAATTCAACTGATTCCGTTGGTCGGTATTTTTCTGGGCGCCGTCTTATCCGGTCCATGTTTCGCGGCGACAGTCCAGGAAGTCATCAAAAAAATTTCGACGCTGTCACCGGCGCAAAGAAAAAAAACCATCGAAGACGGCGCCCGCCAAGAGGGTCAATTCGTCATCTACACATCGCTTAGCGATCAGGATAACCCGAAAGTGATGGCCGCGTTTGAAAAAATTTATCCCTTCGTCAAGACGGAAGTTTATCGCGGCACGCCGAGAAGCGCGCTGCTCAAAGCATCCACGGAAGCGCGAGCCGGCCGCTTTGCGGTCGATATCGTTGCCACCGCGCCCTCTGAAATGTGGCAGTTGAAGCAGTCAAAATTATCAACTGGCTACCTGTCGCCGGAACTGCAGGCAATGCCGAAGGGATCTTACGATCCCGAAGGCTACTGGGCAGGATTTGAAGTCACGCCGATCGTCGTCGCCTTCCAAACTAAGTTACTTCAAAGCGCCGACATCCCAACCAGCTATCAAGATCTCCTCCAACCAAAATATAAAGGCAAGATGAACCTGGGCACGGAAGATTATGACTGGTTCAGCGTCATGCTCGACTCAATGGGGAAGGACAAAGGTCTGGCGTACATGCGCGGCTTGGCCAAGCAAGACTTGCACATGCCGGGATCGAGCAGCCGCATGAGGGTTCAGTTGATGTTGGCCGGCGAATCAGCGATATCTCTGGCGGCGCGGGGGCGGCGCGTCGTCGAATTCAAAGGACAGGGTGCGCCGATAGATTTTCGCATCTTCGAACCTTACGCGGGAGAGCCCAACTCGCTGGCGCTCGCGGCGCGAACTCCCCATCCACACGCGGCGATTCTGTTCGCCGATTGGATTTTATCACAGGAGGGGCAAGTGAAGTTGGCGGAGATCCCAAGATTGAGCATCCGCAAAGGGATCAAACAGCGGGGCTCGCTACAGGATTTGTTCGTCAAGGACTTCACCTTTGTAAATCCCGCATCCTACGGCGCCAATACCAAACAGCTCATCGACCAGTACAATCAGATTTTCGGCATCCGTTCTTAACCAATGACCTCTGCCTGGAGGGACGACCCATGTTAGTGGACATAAACTATCCCGATCCCGTGCCGGTCGATTTAGATGCCAGTAAGACTTTGTTGATTATCGTCGACATGGAGAACTGCTCGGCCCATCCGAACGGGCCGCAGTACATGGGCGACCCGGTCGATAAAATCATTCCGCGTATCGCGCGGCTGAGAGACTACGTGCGCTCCCGCGGCGGCCACGTGCTGCACACTCAATCGGTGCGCAAGCGCGACGCCTTGGAATTTACCGTATTCGGCAACGTCGTGCGCAAGATCGAGGGAACATGGGACGCGGAATTTATCGACGCCCTAAGGCCGGCCGCGGACGAACCCGTCGTGGTTAAATACACCCACGACTGTTTCTACCAAACGAATATGGCGGATTGGTTACAACGGCTCGATATTCGACCGGGCGACGGCCGGGTCATCGTGACCGGGATCGCCTCGCGCGGCTGCGTGCAGTGCGCGGTGACGGGGTTGAGTATTCGCGATTATTACGTCTATGTGCCGATGGACTGCACCGCGGCAAAAGACCAAACGGAAACTCTCCTGTCGTTCTCGCTCTACCGTGGTTTCGGTTACCGTTACAACGTCACCATGACGCAGTCCGATATGATCACACTAAAACCGACAGCCGCATTGGCCGGCACGTCGGTCGCTGGTGATCGCGTGCCAAGCGTCCAGCTCTGATCTTCAAATATCCTCGTTACTGACCGGTGCGCGGAGCGCGCCCTACGAAACCTTCGTGATCGTAGTCTGTGGTGAGACATCCGTTCTTCGTTGGCGTCCTTTGCGACTTTGCGCGAGATTGCACGAATCCAACTACTACTCATTGATGTTTCCCGGCTCCATGCCGTGCCGCTTCATCAAAGCTCTTTCATCTTCCACGCTCGGCGGAACCTGACCGGCCCAAAGCTCCTGCAACTCTTGAAAGTAAGCGTCCATCGCCGGCGCGTGAATGATCAGCAACCGCGACGGCGTTGCTACGGCGTTGCCGAAGGTGTGCGAGACGCCTCCCGGCACATGGACGAATGAACCAGGCCGGCCGATGACTGTATCGGTGCCGAGAAAAAATTCAATCTCGCCGTCGAGAACGTAAAATGTCTCTTCGCAGTTGGTATGAATATGCGGCGGCGGCTTCCTGCCGCCGGGCGGGAGCGTGCGCTCCATGAACGAGAACGCGCCGTTGGTGCTCGCGCGGGTCGCTTTGAAGAACATCGCGCTGCCGCGCGCGCTGAGCAGCTTACCCTCGCCGGCCTGGAAGACAATCGCTTTGTCTCTCATGTTCGCCTCCTATTTCGTCTGCCGTCAATCCTCCACCGTCAAATCCCCCGCACCACGCCACCATCCACAGTCACACAAGTGCCGGTCATGTAGCTCGAGCACTCCGAGGCAAGGAACGCCACGACGTTGGCGACATCCTGAGGCCGGCCAAGCCGATGAAGCGGAATATCTTTCACCCGCGCCTGGCGAATTTCGTCGATGCTCTTGCCAGTCACCTCCGCTTCGCGCTGGCGATTGCCAACTTGCCTCGGTGTATCGATAGATCCGGGAGCCACCGTATTGACCAGGATGCCATCGCCGGCATATTGCAGCGACATCGATTTCGTCCAGTTGATCACCGCGGCATTGTTAATGCCGACAGCCATAGCAGTGTTACTCGGCTCCCAACCCGCAGTGCCGGCGACGTTGACGATCCGGCCCCAGCCACTTTTTTGCATAAGCGGCACGACTTCGCGTGTCACGCGCAGAAAGCCCATAAGTTTACGCTCCAAGGATTCATACCACTGCGCATCGCTGACATCGGTGAATTTGATCGCCGGCACACTCCCGGCGTTATTCACGAGAATATGAATGGCGCCGAAACGCCGCACCGTCTCGCCAACCAAGCGTTGCACGTCGTCAAGCTTGCGCACATCGCACTGCACCGCCAACACCTCGGCACCGGTTTCCTTGATGATGTGATCACGCGCTTCCAAGAGTTTGGTTTCGCGTCTCGCACAAAGAACCAGGTGCGCGCCTTCCCGCGCCAACAGCTGCGCCGTGACAAGACCGATGCCATCGCTGGAACCAGTCACCATCGCAACTTTGCCCGCCAGACCGAGATCCATCGTCCCTCCCCGCTAGTTTAACCGCAAACCCATGACCTGATGGCGACCCACGCGTTCGGTCGATTCACTTCTGCGCTGCGAGATTCGGCAGCTGCATCAAAAAGTTCCCGCCCTGGGGCACCACCATAATTTGAATCTTCTCCGACAACTTGTCGATCATTTCATGTTGGACCAGCAACGGCGTCAACGAAGCCGACAATCTTTGGTTGGCGAGCGCTTCCTTTTCGGCCCGAGCCAGCTTGGCTTCGCCTTCGCCCTTTTCGGTTTCGACGCGCTGCTGCGCGGCGAATCTTGCGGCGGACACGAGCTGCTCTTGCTCAAGAGACTTCTGAGTTGCAATTTGCTTGTTCTCGATGGACTGTTTAAAGGCTGCGCTAAAATCCACGTTGTCCAGCAACAAGTCAATAATATGGATCGAGTAGGGGGAAAGTTCAGTTTCTAGTCTTTGCCTGACGGCTTGCCTGATCTTCTCACGGTTAGGAGCTATATCGACGCTCTTATACTTCACCGTTTCATCTTTGAAATTCTGCGCTACGCGCGGCTCGATCAAAACATGATAATAATCCGGTCCGACCGTTCGAAACAGCGTCTGCACGGCCTTGGGTGAAACCTGATAGTTGAGGCTGGCTTTGACGTACACATCCTGAGTCTCAGCGCTAAAGGACGGAAGTTTATCCAATACCGCTCTTTGCACCTTGATATCCGTATGGGTTATGAACCACCATGGCCAAATCAGATGGAACCCTTCGTCCACCTGGCCGACAATCGAACCGAAGCTGTAAACGACTCCGACCGTGCCCGCGCGCACAATCACGAAGGGTTTGGCCACCGCCAGCAACAGAAAAAACCCAACGACGACCAATATTCTGAGCAATTTTCTTGAGTCCATCGTCATTCCTTTCACTTTCGACTGGATATTCGGCAAGCTCTCCATAGATCGCCCCCTTTTGCGTCACGACGGATGGCTGCGTTCGCCGATCTGTTTTGATCGCTGCTTTCGCATAGCTCATTAAAACTATCCGCTACTTGCTCCCCAACTCCCGCTGCGCCTCTCTGAAAATCGATAGGTCGGCGATCTCACCGTAGAGCACATCGCGGTTGAGTTTCATGGTCTTCTTGGTCTCGTCGACGATCGAGCGCAGTCCTTTGTCGCAAACGTTGGCATCTTCCTTGTAGACCCGCACGACGCTGTCGTACGTCGCCGCGGCGGATTCGCGATTGAGCTTGAGCCACTCGGTCAAAAATTGAATCGTGCCGTCGCGGTTGGAGCGGATGTAGCGATTGGCCTTGATACCGGCGCGAATGACCCGCTTGATCTCGTCGGGCTTGTCGTGAATTTTCTTAAGCCCAGCGACCAAACCGGTCTCTGGGAGAACCATCACTTCGTCGGCTCGGGAAAGAATATTATAGCCCTGCTTGCGCGCCTCGAAATCCAAGGGCGGCCCGAGTATCGCCGCTTCGACCAACCCCTGTGTCAACGCAGCGTAACGGGCATCCGGCGGGCCGACGGCGAGATACTTCATTTCCTTTTCGGCATCGAGACCGCCATGCCGGACGATCGCCCTCGCGGCAGCATGGGCGACTCCGCCAGGGATCAAGATCGCAATGGTCTTGCCTTTGAGCGCCTGTACGGTTTTGAATTCCGGCCGCGCCACCAAGCCGAGCACGGGCGCCGGCACGAAGCAGGCAACGACCCGTATCGGGATGCCGCTCAAGGCGCCGCCGATCGCCGTGCCGCCGATACCGGTGGAATAATCGATATCGCCGTTGGTCAATGCCGCGCGGCCCGCCGCCGCCGAGATGCGTAGGATCTCGGAGTCAAACCCTTCTTCCTTGAGAAAGCCGCGCTTCTGCGCCAGCGGAAAAGTCATGAACTGGCCGGCGAAGCCGGTCATGGAGATTCTAACCTTGTCCGCGGCATGAGCCGAAGCGAGGAGAAGAATGCTCGTAAGCAAAGCCACCAGAAACTTGATCATGGACTACCATCCCCCAATCTATCCATTCAGCTAACCGACCTTTGGGCGCGATCGGCGGCAAACGATCGAAACCCTGTCATCGCTTCGCGCCGTCCCAGCCATGCGTCGAGATGTCGAACACGATGCCGTTGGGATCGCGGAACTTGTGCTCGGCGTTCTCCGGCACATGCGCCGTCGGGCCAAGATGATTCTTGCCGCCGTTGGTTTCGATCGCCTGCGTTGCGGTTTCGATGTTGTCGACCCAGATGCCGAAGTGATGCAGCCCGACAAAGTCTTTGCCGCGCTCATCGCCGGCGTCTTCCTGATTCTGGAATTGCAACAACGTGAGATTCATTACCCCATCGGAGAGCCGCGTCGCCACGCGCGATTGTGACACCCGCTCGAAGCCGAAGGTCTCTTGGTAAAATTTTGCAGTTTTTTCTTTATCGGGAACCGAGATCGCAATATGTCTGAGCTTGCCGTTCGCCATTCTACGCCTCCAATCGATCGCATCGCAGAGTTGCGAGTTTTGAATATTCCGGGGTTTCTATTAAGAATTATTTACCACAGAGTTCACAGAGGGTTTGTTCAAGATGCTATTTTATTAGATTTTCTCCGCGCCTCGGCGGTGCATTCTCCGAGCCCTGCTTTACAGGAAAGCTTGAAGAGCCACAGTTTTAGAAACACCTAGTCCCGATCACCGCTTTCTTTGATCTTTTCGGAAAAACGATCATCATCGATTCTCTGCCGTGGTCCTTGCCCGAGCAACCTCAGCTTCACCGTATCGGTAGGCGCGGAACACGCGATTGTTCAGTCCGTTCGGCCCCTCGCCGAAATAGGGATTGACGTACTCCCAAACCAATTCACCGTCACTCGTAACCTCAAAGAAGCGGCCGAAGTCGGCTTCGCACACCAACGTATTGCCGTTGGGCAAGCGCTGCGCGTTGGACATCCGCGGGCTGTAAAATTCGTACTCTCGCCTCTCCTGATACTTCCAAACAATTTGCTTGGTCGCCAAATCGACTTCGATTACCCGCGAAAAAGTCATGGAATGGTCTAATCGGTGCGGCCCGTTGTCGAACAGCAGCAGATTACCGTTCAGCAGCGGCACAGGCGCATGCTGACCGGAGAGCGGCGGCGCGCCGAGCTTCCAAATAATCTCGCCCGTCTTGCGATCTATGACGATAACCGTTGAGATGTGACGAAAGCTCAAGACAATATCGCCATTCGGCATCTCGGCAAGACCGTTGGCGTGCGTCCATGCTTCCCGTGGATCTTGCAGCGCCGTGATGCAGTCTGTCGCCGGATCGAGGTGCTCCCAAGTGCGCCAGTCCCAAACCACTCGCCCATCCGTCGTCATCTCGACGAGGTAGTCAGCGTACATTTCACCGTTGTGCTCGGTGCCGGGCCGGCCACCTTTGACCTGCGAAACGAGATGCGCTGGCAGCTGAGCTAAGCAAATCAACAGGACATTGCCGTTATGCAGCCGAATGCCGTCGTGGTGATGGTCGGGCTGGCGTACTTCCCACAGGACGCGCCCGTTCCAATCGGCTTCGAGAACAACGCCGCCTTTCCAAGGTTGTCGGCTGATAAAGCGATCGGACTGCTCAATGAATTTTCCGTTGTAAAACAAAGTGCCCCTTTCGGTGAGATAGCCGTAGTTGCCGGGAGCATACGGCATCTGCCAGGTGTGGGCCATATTCCCATCAATGTCGATTAGGTAAACCTTGCCGCCGCCGCTTTGCGGCGCGAACAAGGTGAAACCGGGAAACGCCCGGTCCCGATCGCTCGCGCGCAGGCCGACACCGGCGCGCTTGACTTTAAGCTGTTCAACTCGCGGCATAAATTTCCTCCACTAGTTCTCACCGAATTTTCAAATCAGGCTCCCTTTCTCTCATTCGGCAGACTCCCAATTTAGATGCGCGATCGTTTCTACTGTTCAAACTTCTCCGCATCATGAAACCGGCTTTGTCGCGAACGCAAACAAGGCCCGACTCACTTTATGAAATCCATCTGGCTTTTTCACCATCTGCACTTTTCGAAACACTTCACTCTTGGCCTGTTCGAGCAGTACCGGTGTCAATTTCTCCAGTTGCCGTCGTATTCCCGCTGTCCAGAGGGTCGACCAATACTGGTCCTCATCGACGTAAATGAAATCTTTTTCTTCGACGGTGATTCGGATGTTTTTAAAACCGGCTTGTTGTAGTGCGCTTTCGATTTGCGTTGGCGTGTCGAACCGAACATCGATTTTAGCAGGCAAATCCTTTGCCGCCGGCGCGTAAACAAACGGTCTCAGCACCTCATGACACCAAGTTAGAGACGGACTATCCGACGCCCAAGTGCTAAGCGCAACGCGCCCGCCGCTCTTGAGCACGCGGTAAAACTCTCGCAGAACTCGCGCAGGATCAGCGAACATCCAAAGCGCAAAGCCGCACACGACCCAATCGAAGGACGCATCGGCAAAGTTCATTTCCTCCGCATCCATCCGGCGAATTTCAGCGTGATGCAGGTTGCGGCTCGCAATATCTTTTGCGGTCTCCCGCACCATATCCGGCGAAAAGTCGATAGCAATAATATGGCCATTAGCTCCGACCTGCGCTGCCGCCGGAAACAGCAACGCGCCTCGTCCGGCCGCTACGTCAAGTACATTGGCACCAGCAGGGATTTCGGCAACATCCACGAGCCGTTGACCGAAGTAAGAAAAAATCCCCGGTCCGATCCGATCATAAATAGTGGCAGCTTGGTTGAATACGCGCAGGCTCTCTTCGCGCTTTCGGTTCCCTTCATCAGTCATCGATAACTCCCCTTAAATTGTGACCTCGTTATGTTGTTCCAGCTTTAGGGCGCGACCCCGCGCACCGCCCAAGCCTTAGCCTGAAGTGTAAACGGCCCATCGGCGCGGTTGCCGAAAAGATTCCGCCGTAACCGCTCGCGCAGTGCCGTTCGATGATCTTCTGACATAAGACGTAGATGAGCTCCGGCGGGGCCCTGGCCTTCGGTGAGTGGTTGCCAGAAATCGTCGAATGATGCGAAGCCGCACCGGAACACGATGTTTTTCACTTCGATGTCGGCGAGGCCGGCAGAAGCCCACAAAGAGGAAAGTTCCTCGGCCGTGCCGTAGGTGCCACCAAGCAGTTTAGCGCCGGGATCAATTACAGCCGCAGCGTCGGATAGCGCATCATTCAGCTCGTTTCCCCCGGTGGTGTCCCACATTGCCGTAGACACGACACCCCTTGGTCGAGTCACACGGCGCATTTCCGCAGCGACCTTTGATGCATCTGGGATAAAGCTCATGACAAGTAAAGCCAAACAGCAATCGAAAGACGCATCGCCAAAAGACAGCTTTTGCGCGTCGCCCTGCTCGAAGCGAATCCTAGAATCGTCGGTCTTGGACCGAGCGTAAGCGAGAAATGCATCGGACAAATCGATACCGATAATCTTCGACACCGAGGTATGTTTTGCAATCGCGAACGTAAGCGCGCCGGTGCCGCAACCCACGTCGAGTACTTCACCCCGGACGCCGACGAAATCGACGAACAGCGGTGCTAACAGCTTACTCGATCGCCCCCGCTGTCGTTCGTACGCTTCGGCCACTTCAAACATAGCGCCTCCGTTTCACTGTTGATACAAAATCACACGCTTTCACTGCACCGGCCATGCAACCCTTTTCACTCTCCCATGAGTCACTCATTTCTGAGCGGTAGAATTTCCCGGTGGCGCTACGTGCACACCCCGCCAACCCGAATTTATGATTGCACGCTGCACCAACCCTGAGGCCTTGGCCTCTTCGATGAACTCGCTGATGTAAGCGAGCCGGTCAGGGTTCCCCTTCGGAACCGTCATCGCAGTGAAGTTGGCGCCAAAGTAGTCATCAAGTACCCGCGAGCCGGACAATTTGCTGGAAAACTCTAGAAGCGCCGGACGGGTTGATGCCCACGCATCCGCCTGTCCAGTGCGTAGCAGTTCGAAAGCCATGTCCGGTGTCTCAGCGCTGATCACTTCGGCGTGTTTCCTCAAGCGACTCTGACACAGGGTCGAAGCGTGATTGCGCACGACTGCAATGCGAACCTTCGGGTAATCCGCTTCAGCGACGCTGCGGATTGACGAGCCAGCCGACACCAGATAGGTGAAGTCGAATTGAAGAACCGGCGGCGAGAAGTCGATGTTGGCTGCCCGAGATTCGTCCATTGCCCCAAATCCCACGTCGCACGCGCTGGCCTTGAGGCCTTCCATGGCTTTTGGAGGAGTCGGATATTCGACCGGCAAGAGTTCAACCCCGATCCGCGCTGCAAGCGCGCGACCGAGCTCCACCGTCCACCCGCGCAACTGGCCAGTTACTGGATCCTTCGCGTACTGCGGCGGATACAGCGCGACCCGAATTCTGCCGGCCCGCACGAGGTCCGCGACCCGCGGGTCGAAAGAATGCTGAGCAGCGGTCATAGCGACATCCTTTTCTTTCAGGCCTCTTATCTTACTCGGACCATAAATCTCGAAACCGCGTGGCAACCACCTGGTCGTACGAAACCGGAGAAGACAGCAGTCCAACAGCTTTGGCAAAGCGATTCATCTCTTCAATGGCCTCCATCGAGATGGACGGCTGATAGAACTCCGCATCGCGTGCTAGTATTTGGCCCATCAGCTCCGCTTCGATCGCCGGTAAAAACTTCCTTGCAATCTCTGTCGCCGGGACAGAGTCCTGTCGTATCACGGATTGCGCCCTGACTACTGCCCGTATCACCGCTTCAATGCGCTCCGGCTTGGTTTCGATGTTCGATTCCGTAGTGGCCAGCGCGGCGAACGAGTAATTCCCGGCCCCCGGCGGACCGTCGCCGCGTCTGGTATCGACAACCACAAAACCACATCCCAGATGAACCGCAAGCTCGCAGCCCAAGACATTGCACCAGATCCCATCCACCTTTCCCTCCGCAAGCGCCCGGCCAGCGGCGACGCCGAAAGAAATGCCGGGGTCGGCAGTCGGCGGCGGGACAATATCCACTCGTTCCCTCTCAATGTCGATGCCGGCCTCGCGAAGCAAGTGTTTGAACACAAGTTCCGGACCGTGATCGACGGCAATGCGACGACCCTTTACCGCCTCAATCTCACCACGCTTTGCCAGACCTGCTTTCATGACCAGCATCCAAGGAGTGCCGCGCGATATGGTCGCCACGAGCTTCACCCCACGCCACTCAGGAAAGATCATCAGTGGCGCGTGGGCTGGACCGGCGGAAAAATCAACAGTGCCGTTGCATAGAAATTCCTCAGCCTTCAATGAACGGTTAAGTACTATCTCAACGTCCTGCCCTTCCTCCTTAAAGATTCCCAGCTCTTTGGCCGCTATCAAAGGAAACCTTGTACTCGACACAAAATCAGGAACTGCGATGCGCATGACCACTTCTCAGTTTTTTATCCTTTATTTTCTGAATGAGCACTAACGCGCTTCAATCGCCCGATTGTAATAGGAGAGATCTATGTACTTCTCCGCCGGCGCCAGCGGCTGCTTGAGGTATCCCATCTCGGCGCGCAGTTCGAGAACAGCTTTTAGCCCGGGAAGATTCAACTCCGCTTTCGGATATAGACCGTAGTCTGAATCCAGCAGGACATCCAAGGTCTCTTCTGCCGCTTTCCCTTCAAGGCCGTTATGCGTGGCAAGGATCTCCAAACAGGAGACGCGATTCTTAATGTCGAAACACCATTGCGTCGCCTCGACATAAGCGCGAATATAACGAACCAGCAAATCACGATTCTTTTCAGCCCAAGAGCGCTTGGCCGCTCCCACCGTTCCCTGATAGCAGGAAATGATCTGATCGCCGCGCGCGATCACGTGACAGCCTCGCGCCACGGCATTTCCCACAAACGGAGGCAAAAGCAAAGTGCCGGCAACCTCGCCTGCCAACAATGCCTGATAGCGTCTGTCGACACCGCCAATCTCGACAAACCGGTAATCGTCAGGACCAAAGCCGTTCGACCGCAGGAGTTTCTCCAGGATAAAAACAAAGCCGCTCGCTCGTGCATCGACGGCCAATCTTTTGCCGCGTAACGACTCGACCGTCTTCATGCCCGGCGCTCCAACGATACTCAATAGACCACTGTGAAGTCCCATAAAAATAAACAGACCTGAAGAGCCACCGCCGAAATCTTCCACATCGGCCACGATATCGTCAGCTCCGGTGTGGCCGATCTCGAATTCCTCTTTGCGCAGGGCTTCGCTGATATAGAGCGAGCCTGGCGTATACGCTGTTTCGATATCAAGGCCGTGCCGTTCGAAGATCCCTGTTTCCCGGCCGGCGTGCACCGGAAGATTGTAGCCTGCCTTGAACTGGATCAATTTGAGTTTCGTGACATTGGCCATGGGAACCTCCTTTTCATTTCAGTATTGCTCCTTATCGAAACATCCGCTCGTCAGGACCGGGCAACGAAGAGTCTGCCGGGGATCTTGACGCTCGCCCTGATTTCACGTCTCAAACTGGTGTCATCGGTCTACGTTGTCATACCTGACACCGTTCGCTGAGCGGCGCCGCGACCGTCGATGAACAGGAATATATCGTGCTTCCGATGCTTGGCTACACCCGCTTTCGAGCGGTCATGACACCATGTTCATCGGCCAGCATGAAATTGGCACGCCCAATGTCCACGAATCCTGCTTCACTGAGCCAACCTCTATGTTCTTGCTCCGTATACGACTCGCCGGAGTCGAATTGACTTATTAGACTCAAATTGAATCCCAGCGCCTCTGGAGGCGAGATACGCGAGTCATCGAGAATATGCCCGATGATGTATATCGTTCCGAGTGGTTTTACCGCAGCAGCTACGTTCTTCAGTGCAAGGCGCGCATTCTCCGAAGAGAGCACTTGAAGGAAAGCTCTTAAAACCACCGTGTCGTATTCGCCCGGTAAGGGACCACTGAGCACATCCGCCGCCAAAACTCGGACGCGGTCAGCCACCCCTTCCGAGTCCACGATCTTTTGGGCAATTGGGGCGACCTGCGCAATGTCAATCGCGGTCGCCTGTATATCGGGCCTGGCCTTTGCCACTGTCACCGCAATTCCTGCCGCTCCACAACCTACATCCGCTAGCGTCTTAGTCGAGGAGAAATCATATTTCTCTAACAGGGCATACGCCGCTGCAACGGTAAGCTGGTTGATTCGACGAAAATATTTTTCCAATTCCTCCTGTGGAGATTGGGCGAAGTCGAGTTTAGCCGTTGGCGCGCCGGCACGGATCGATTCGGCGATTTTGAGATTACGAACCCATCGGTTGGAAAAGGTTGGGTGCCAATCTCCTATATAAGAAGGCCCGCCCTTTACGAGGAATTGATCAGCTTCGGGAGTGTTCGAGAAACGTCCGTGTTCCTCGATCAATAATCCTGCCGCCGCTAAGGAATACAAGACAAGCCGCAATCGCGTGGGAGCGACACCGATCGCCCGAGCAATTTCGTCGGCCCTTTGAGGACCTCCCTTCAATGGTGTGAACACGTCAAGCTGCATCCCTGCCAGCATGGCGAAGGCTGCATCAGCTGCGTATCTCAGTTTAGTCACGGTTTCGGGACGAGTAACTGGACTTTCCATTGTGGCACCTCCTCGGAAGTTCGGCGAACTTTACACCCTTTACGATTAAAGGAATCGCTCGTCGCGTAGTGAAATTTCTCAATGCATCCCAACTACCTCGTCGGTGGTCTGGTAATTTCTGTAGGTTCTCACCTACGAGCCGCTATCTGCTCCGCCAAATACGCGGCGTCTTCCGAAGGGCCGGCGCGAAGGAGAAAAGATGACCTCCGCTTATAGAGCCAGCGCAATCCTAGAAAATAGATACCGGGGAATTGAGTCACGCCGCGGCGATGCACTGGCTCACCGCCGTCGTCAAAAATAGGTAGTTTTACCCACCCGAAGTCGCAGCGGAATCCGCTAGCCCAAATTATTGCACTCACTCCTGCATCCTTGAAGTTTAAATGCGAGACTGGAGTCGATATTTGCTTCCCGATATTTGAACATATTTCCGACTGCAGCTCTTCCGGCACTTCCAACCCCGTCTTCGCGACATACTCGTCCACGGCTTTCTTTAAATTTTCAAACACCTCGTCTCCCTTGGCGAGGTTCTGCTCCAGATCGTCAGCTAATTTTAAGTCTCCGTCTTTGATCCCTTCTGAATGACCTAACAGGACTATTCCGCGCGCAGCCATAGAGCGTAAATCTACATCGTAACCGCCATTGGCTCCCGTCAGTAGAAGTTCGGCTCCTTTCCGCAGGTGCACCGGAACCGTATCGACGATTTGGTCGGGCCTTTTGAGTGCGGCTCCCCAATAGGCAAAGTCTTTGCCACGGTATCTTCTCGGCACACGGCTGTGCCGGCCAACTGAAAGGTAGACCTGGCGGCCACTCTGCTGTAAGTCGTCGGCTATCTGGCAGCCCGATGCTCCACTGCCGACAACCAGAACCGCACCCGGCGGCAACTGATTCGGATTGCGGTATGCGCTGGAATGTACCTGGAAGATATTTTTCGGAACAGCTGAACTCATCGTCGGTATCGCGGCCCGTTGATACGGACCCGTGGCGATAACCGCATTGGCGGCTTCAATGGTGCCTTTAGTTGTCGTAAGCAGATAACGCCCGGAGTCCGATGCTCGCTCCAGGGAAGTAACTTCGACACCACAGCGTATCGGAGCCTTGATAAACGTCGCGTAGTCCTGGATGAATCGAACGACCTCACGACCCGGCGCGAAGGCCTCCGGATTGTCAGATTGGTATTTGTACCCGGGTGCCTCGATGGTCCAGTTGGGGAATTGGAAGCATAAGGAATCCCAGCGTTCGCTACTCCATCGCTCCGCTACCTGTCCTCGCTCCACTATCAAGTGTTCTCGTCCGAGTTGACTGAGATAATAACTCATCGTCAGCCCTGCGTGCCCGCCGCCGATGATGACCGTATCAATCTGTTCGTTCATAGCGGTTCTCCTTTAAGTGGGCAGTTTCTTTCTCCCATCCGTCCAATGCTTTTTGTCTTTCTTAACGGTAAGTTCGCTACTGACCGTTGGGGACGATGCCTTTCACCGCCCAAGCTTTCGCCCGAAGCGTAAATGGCCCGTCCGGACGATTCCCAAAAAGATTTTGTCGTAGCCTCTCCCTCAACGCTTCTCGATTAGCCTGCGAGAGAGCGGCCAAATAAGCTCCCAGCTGTTCGTATGCCATTGCGACTTCGAACATATTGTCTCCTCATTCGCTGCAACGGAATCTTTACCGCCACAGGTCCAACTCAAACTTTACGCCGGCAAGCGCTCCATCACGCTCATCTCGGACTGCGTTGGAAGAATCCGCGCAATTACGAAACCTGCGGCTGCCAACATCCCGCGATGCTCAGCCGCCGCGCGCTCTCGCCCGCCGATTGTCACCATCATCAGCAAGTCGATCGCGCTCACGGTTTGTGCCATCCGCGACACTTACGCTCGATCCGGGAGTGCCCGTTGCACGAAAATAAGTTCAGTTGTCTCACTCATCGCTTGACGGCATTTTTTGAGAACCGCAATCGCCTATCGCAATTTGCTGTTCAACGAGCCTCGCCTATTCTTCCCGGACGCTGGCCCGCTATATCAAGAGCCAATTTCCAGAGCAAGGCAAACTCGTGACGATGAACCACGTACGCTCTCTGCGAGCTTTGGAAATCTCTGTCTTGCGCCGCGTAACCAACTAGGTTACAGTGATTCACGTGATCCGCCGCTTCAGGCATAAGGGACTAGAAAAGTTCTTTACGACCGGGAGCAAGGCGGGTATCCAAGCCCAACACGCGGAGAGGCTGAGGTTGATTCTGGGTCGTTTAAGTGTGTCCGTAGCTCCCCAAGATATGAACTTACCAGGTTCGGATCTTCATTCGCTCAAGGGAGATCGCAAGGGCACCTGGGCCGTAAAAGTTAGTGGCAATTGGGGAATTACCTTCAGCTTCGTCGGAAAAGATGCCGATGCTGTCGATTACGAAGATTATCACTGAGGTGCACTATGCGCATGCATCATCCTCCCCACCCAGGGGAAGTTTTGAAAACTTTGTGTCTGGAACCGCTAAACCTGAGTGTCACCGAAGCCGCCAAAGCATTAGGCGTGAGTCGCAAGACATTATCGGCAATTCTGAATGGGCGCGCCGGCGTCAGTCCCGAAATGGCGGTGCGATTGTCGATCGCCTTTGACACCTCTGCGGAGAGTTGGCTCGGTCAACAAGTGCAATACGATCTCTGGCACGCCGAGCAGCGCCGCAAAAAACTTCGGGTCCGAAGGCTTGCGGCTTAGCCTTTTCCACATCGATCTTGGCTCAGACAATCCCCTGCACCGCCCACGCTCTAGCGGTCAGCTCAATTTTTCCATCCGTCGCCGGAACAAGTCGCGATTCCAAAAGGGCGCGAATGCGTTCGCGCGTTTCATCGTCTACGGATGCCAAGTAGGTTGGCGCGGCCCCTTGTTTTCCCAGAAACGGACTCCAGTAATCGTCGAAGTCTCGAAACATCGTAGGGATATCGATCGCGCGGTACGATACCAAGCTTAGTCCAATTTCTCGAAACAGCGCCTGCAACGGCTCCGGCTGGCAGATTGGGAAACGTTCGCCCTGGTCAAGCTTGGAGTCATTTGGACTTACTCTTATCGCGGCATCCCAGAAATATCGCATCATCTCCATGCCGCGCCCATAGTCCCACACAAACAGAGCGACCTTCCCTCCAGGTTTGGTAACGCGCGCCATTTCACTCGCCATGGCTTTGTGGTCCGGCACGAAGTTAAGCACGAGTCCGGAGACCGCAGCGTCAAACGACGCGCTGTTCCAAGGTAGCGATGTCGCATCGGCGCTATCGAAGGATGCCCGGGGGTCAGTGACATTGCGCCGAGCCGCGGCGACAAATCCTTCCGCTCGATCGACACCGGCAACCGACTTTGGTGCGCAATTGGCAAGAATACACTCCGTTAAAGCGCCCGTGCCGCAACCGACATCCACCCACGCGCTTCCCTCAGGCACGGAAATCCAACGGACGAATTCCCTGGCGACTTGTCGGCTCCACCGGCCAACATAACGCTCGTAGGGATCAGCCGATCCCCAATTCTCCTTGGGTTTCTCTTCCATTTTAACCCTCTACTTAGGATCCTAATAAGACTTCGGGCGGGACGGCAAAAATCTCTGTTGTCACTTTGGTTACACCCGGGACATTTTTCACTAGCTTTATGACTTCGTCCTCCAATGATTCGTGGCCGACTCTACCCCGAACGTAAACATGGCCGCTCTCGGCGCGAACTTCGAGAGCTGATCCTCCCACCTTGGGCGACGCGAATAACGTGGCATGAACCCGGGCGCCAAGTGCAAAGTCGTTGAATGTTTGGTTGGATGCGGCAGTGGGCTGATACTCTTCGAGCTTCGCCGCCTCGATGATCACATGTTTAGCCCCCTCGCGGCTCATCTTGCCAATGTTCAGTATCAGGTCAAAGCGATTGGGATCGCGCCAATCCGCTCCGAACATCTCCATCAGCCGGCGGCTGCGCGCTTTATCGACCTCATCGATATAGTGGCGTGCCGCCGCATCGGTCAGGTTTTGCCGTGCTCGGACTTGCTTGACACGGACGTCAATCGAAGCCGTCAAGAGCACTTTTAGCACATGGCTGATATCGGACAGCAGCTCATGCCCGAGGTGGCCGTGATAAACCACTTTGCCATCGTGAGCCAGTTCGTATAGCGTCGCTTGAAGAGCGATCCGGTAGGGCCGGAGATCTTGCAGCAGACGCTCCCACCAGTGCGGGCCTTTCTCAACGATATCGCTGAGTTTTGCTTCGGGCACGCCATAGCGGCGGCTCGCCTCGACGAGCACCTCGCGCCCGACACATCGGTAACCCAAAGCTTGCGCTAAGGATTCGGCCAGCTCCTGACCTTCGCCAGAAGCTCCTTGATAGATTGTGATGATCGGCATAACAGCACCCTCCTATTAATCCTAACAAGCTTCGCTGCAGGGTTGCGCTCCTTCCCTACTTCGTCCCAACCCCTATCAGCACTTCACCCGGCGCATCGAACCCGTTCGGTCCCTCGTACTGGCGCAGCTCCTGTTCAATCTCAACCCATGCCGTCTCACGCTTGGCCTCGTTTAATTGGCTCATGATCTCCCTAAGGTCGCCGGCAGAATTTCTCATAGTTCTAATAGCGTCAGCAGCCGATGGGAAACGTCGCTGAATAGGAACCGCATGAACCGACACATTCAGAAAACCGGCTCGACTGTAGACGTCTTCAAGTGCCCCTGGATCCCCGAGGGCGAACATCCAGGGTTCTCCTGGCGCTGGTGGGGGTATGTTTCCTAAGCGGCGAATAATTGCGATGGGAATCCCACGGTACGGATTCCTTTCTACGGCGGAAAATACCATCACGGCGACTTTGCCTGCAGGCTTCACCACGCGGCGCATCTCGGTTAGCGCTTTCGGGGGGTTCGGAAATAGCATCAGAGCACTCCGACATATCACCGCGTCAAATGAGTCCGCGTCGAGCGCAAGGTTCTCAGCGTTCATTACCCGGGTTTCTACGTTCGTGAGGCCCTCTTTGCGCGCCGCCTCGGCGGCAACCTTTAGCATGCTGGCGGAATTGTCGGTGGCCAGTACAGTGCCGGTTGGTCCGACGCGTCGAGCCACCATGAGCGTTTGATCACCCGTACCGGCGGCAACGTCCATCACTCGACTGCCCGGTTGAATACTGGCCAGTTCAAGCATCATCTCAGTTGCGGCTCCAGTGACCTGCTGACGCAACGCCTGCCCAGCGCTCCACCAATCAGCGCTCTCTGTGAGTCCCCATTTTTCAGTTGGGAGAGTATTCGCCATATGCCGTCCTCCTATTTTTTCCGAGATTCATTAAACGCTCCCGTACTATCCGTCAGATGAAGTTCAAGTGCCATCGATTCGATCCGACGGTCTTCACAGACTAACCGTTGACGTTCGATGTGATCTAAAACTTTCCTTGCCGCTGCCGTGGGCCACCCCTTGGAACCTATACCAGCTCTATGCTTTACTTCAGCTTTCGCCCGCCGACAATATAACCCGGCTCGACGAAAAGGAAGACTCCTCGGCGCTCCGCCTCCGCGAGGCCCTGAGCGATCGCGCGGCCTAAACCACGAGAGGCGCCGGTAACGAGCGCTACTCGTCAGTTGTTTTTCACCGACGAGTTTTCTATAAGAGCGGAGTCATGAAAGTCACGCGAGTCTACACCGGAGCGGACGGCCAGTCGCATTTCGACGAGATCGAGATAGAGATCGAGAAGCTCCAGCCGGGGGAGGGCATCATCTTTCGACACGCTTCTCCTGGCGACTTCAACGACTGGCATCGGGCGCCTAGACGGCAGTATGTCATCAACCTGTCAGGTGAAAGTGAGGTCGAGATCAGCGATGGCACCAAGCGGCGCTTCGGTCCCGGCGATATTTTTCTCGCAGACGATACTTCCGGTCAGGGCCATATCTCGCGAGCCGTAGGTAACGAGCCACGCGTCTTCGTGACAATCCCCGTAAAGTAAATAGAAGCGACCAAATAAAATGAGGTCATTTTTGACAGCGGGTTCGGAGGCACTCATGTAGTGTTGAGAACCGGAACTCTGCGGACCTCCGTTTGTGAAAATTCAGATGGCTGTCCATTGTTGGCTCTTCACTCACTGATCGTGCGGCCGTCGTCGACCGTAATAAGTTGGCCGGTCACATAATCCAAGCGTACATATAAATAAAGCGCTTCGCCCAATCACCGGAATTGAAACCCACCAGGAGTGATTGCACGACCGGTCGTAACCAATCTCGGTCACCGGCCAGTGCGGGAGCGCAACTCCCGCACTGAGCCTACGTCTATTTCACTTGCCAGGAACCTTGATGCTCCGGGCTCTCTCTACCGCACTGTCTAGCTCCCGCGCAGTAAGCACGGGCTGAGCCTTGATTTGGACAAATCCCCCGGCGTTTACAGCCATCAATGTGCCCGCCAAATTGATGCGCTGGCCGTCTGGCAGATCGAGGATGACGAAACCCTCGTTACGTTGAGGCGAAAAATAAACGGCTTCCAGCGTGCCACCTAAAGATTGAGCCAGACCTTGTAACTGCTCCTGCCTTTTTGTGCCACCCTGTTCGATGAGATTTTTCACTCCGTCAGGAGTGAACGTTGCTTGCATGAGAAACTTAGGCATAGAACCCTCCACCTTTTCTATTGCGCCCGCCTATCTCTTCTTTTCCGCCTTCTCTCACTCGTAAATATCGAGTGTCTTGGTTCGAGCATGCTGCAACCTTCGCGGCTCGCCAACAGTTGAATGAACTTCTAGACCATCTTGCGCATCTCCTCGATTGAGAAGGCCCGGATAAATTTCATTTTCACGTTGCCCAACGACTGCACGCTCGCCATGAACTTGTTGATAGACTCAGGCCCCTCCGCTTCGACGACAATCGCAGCATCATGCGGTCCGCCTGGCGTATAGAATAGGTCTCTGACCTGAACTCCCAGTTTCGCCGCTTCGGCTTTGGATGCCTCGGCTCTGTCAGGCGAGTCTTTTATTGTGCGCCGGCCTTGATCTGTATAGTCGACTAAAATAACCCCTCTTGGCATAAAGCACCTCTTTAAAGTTTATCGAGACCCTTTTTTACTGGAGAGCGACCGGGAAGCCATAAGCAATTGTAGTGCTTTTGATTTTTTTGGGGGCTCGACGGGCCTTTTCGCGGATCTCAAATAACAAAAAACGCCAGCACACCCCGGCGAAACATCGCCGGCGCGGCTGGCCCTAAACTCTTCTGTTCATATCCCCCTCCGAGGAGCGTTTTGCGCTCCTCCGGTTTGGCCTCACTTCAGACTGGAAGCCCTCTCAAAGGTTGGGGGAGGCGTGGTCCGAGCGCACCGTTATCACATCGCCAAACGCTGTCAAGCGAAGCGGGCGGGTTTCAAACCCGCCCCTTGTTTATCGTTTCCATTTTATGACCTTTGCGTTCTTTGCGGCTAAAATTCTTGTTTTACAACTTCGACATGATCTCCTTGGCGCAAATTTCCAGATGCTCGGCTTCATCGAACATCGGGTTGAAGACGATCTGCTGCGCGCCAGCTTTGACGATCTCTTGAATTTGCTCCGTGCATTTGGCGGCACTGCCCCAAATCGACACCTTCGGGCCGAGGTCGGCGTTTTTGTAACGGCGGCCAAACCATTCGCGAATGCGCCGTTCACCGCGCGCTTCGTCGTTGTCGACCGTCATGTAGACGCGTTTGGCGAAATGAAACGTCGCCGGATCGCGCTTGGATTCGCCCAGCATGTCGCGAATTCGCGCCGACTCGCGCACGAACGATGCCGAGGACGACGAGCCCGCGCCCATCCAGCCGTTGGCGTATTTCACCGCGCGGCGCAGCGCGTTCTCGTGATGACCGCCGAAGATGATCGGCAAATGCGGCTTTTGCGTAGGCTTGGGCTCCATCGAAATATTATCGAAATTCCAATAGCGCCCGTGAAAGCTCGCCTTTGGCTCGGTCCACAAGCGCTTCATTATCTGCACCGCTTCGCTAAAGCGCGTCACCCGCCCTTCGCGGGTGTAACCGAACACGTTCTCGTGCGAGCCCAGATGGCCGCCGCCGAGGCCGACGCCGATAATCGCCCGCCCGCCGCTGATGACGTCGAGCGTCGAATAAGCCTTCGCCAACTGCAGCGGATTGCGCAGCGGCAAAAGAATCACCGACGTGCCCAAGCGTATTTTCGTGGTAATCGCCGCTATGTAACTGAGCAACGTTACCGGCTCCAGCATAGTGAAGTCGCCGATGATCCGCTCCTGCAGCCATAAACTGTCAAAGCCGAGTATCTCAGCCCGTATCGCAAACTTGCGGATATGCTCCATGTCAGTCGGTCCGTCGAAAAAAACCTGCGGCAGCTCGATGCCGCAGGGGGTGTGATTTGCCATGATGTCATTACTCCTTTAAGAATTTGTTAGCCGCAAAGAACGCAAAGTACACAAAGAAGGATCAAGAAAGCCGGTGAAGAGTCCAATATTTTTAGCCATCATAGAACCGAATTGTTTTGCGACCTTTGCGTTCTTTGCGGCCAATCACTTTTTCATCCGATGCCGTACAGCCGCGCGCAGTTGTCCCACAGGATTTTCTTCCGGGCGCTGCTGGGCATTTCCATCGCCATGAAATGATTGACGGCATCGGGCCAGTGTGAGTCGGCGTGCGGATAGTCGGTAGAGATGACGACGTTGTCATCGCCGATCCGTTTGATTACATCGCCGACCAAGTCCTCTTCGACATCGACAGAGATGAAACACTGGCGCATGAAATAATCGCTCGGCCGCGTACTCAATGCTTCGTTGCAATAATCCTTGCGCATCTCCCAGCGTTCATCTAACCGGTACAGCGCCCAGGGAAGCCAGCCACAGTTTCCTTCGAGAAACGCCACGCGCAATTTTGGGAATCGTTCGAGCACGCCGCCGGCGCAGAAACTACCGACCGCCAACATGAGCTCGATCGGATTGCGAAAAGCATTGATCAACACCGCCTCGTTGCTGTGGCCTTTGAAGCGATGCACCACTTGCTCGGTGTTCGGGCTCGCCGCCGGATGAAAGCACACCGGCACTCCGAGTTTTTCCGCTTCGCGCCAAACCGGATCGTAATAACGGTCATGAATATGCCGGCCATTGGCCGGCTCAGGTACCAAGCATAGGCCGATGGCGCCCAATTCGGTGATCGCGCGGCGCGTCTCGTCGACCGCGAGATCGACGTCATGCAATGTGATCAGCGCAGACGGCCTAAGTCTTTTTGAATCGGCTTTGCAGAATTCCGCCATCCAGTTATTCCAGGCGCGGCACAGATCGTTGGCGTATTCCGGCTCCAAGCTATCGTCGCAGTGCAATGGAAAGGTGCGAAACAAAACCGCCACATCCAAACCTTCGACATCCATCGCCGCCAACTGCGACACCGCGTCGTAATCACGCTTGAACGGCTTCTCATAACGATGCGCCACCGCGTCCTCGCCGGGCACGATCTCGCCGGCAATCGGCTTTGGCGTCATGTTCGCCAAAGCTTGAATGCCCGAGGTGCGCAGCGGCTTGCCATTGGCAAGCGTGAACTTGATCTGGCCATGCTTCTTGCGCGGCTGGCCGCGCGGGATACGCTCGCCCCATTTCGGGTCCATGTACTTCAAATAGAGATCATGGGGCTCGAACACATGCATGTCGCTATCGAGAATTTTGAAACCGTCTCGTGCCATCGCATTGCCCCCTTTTGCTTTATCTCATTGGCATTCAGAGAGTAACGATTAGTATCGGCGCCTCCGACTGTCAACAGAAAAACTTCGTCTTGACAAGCCAGATGGGAGCTGTAAAAGATTTCGCAGCAAATGGGCCATTCACACCAATATTTCGGAGGGTCACATGGATAACCAACTGAAACGAATATCGCTGATCGCTTTTTCAGCACTTGCCTTCTTCGCAGGCACCATCAACGTGGCAAGCTCGCAGACGCGCATTTCCGTAGGGGTCACCGAAACCATTGAAACCCTCAATCCCTACGGCGATAGCGTTTCGCTCATGTACGGCATCTGGAGCGAAGTCACTGGCCCTTTTTGCACCTACAGCTACAGCAAAGGCGACTTCGAAGGCCGCCTCGCCGAAAAGTGGAAAGTAGAAAACCCCACCACCTGGATTTTCTATCTGAATAAGTCTTACAAATTCAACGACGGCAGCTCGGTCACCTCCGACGATGTGGTCCACTCGCTTATGAACCGGGTCATCGGCGACCCGCAGTCCAAGCAAAAAGCTTCGGTCGCGCCGTTCGTCGCGAAGGCCGAAGCGGTCGACAAATTCACCGTCAAAATCACCACCGACAAACCGACCGCACCGGTGTTGGCCTTTATTTGCGACCGCTTGATCATCACCAGCAAGGCCGCCTTCGACAAATACGGCCGCGACGTTGCCGACAAGGAACACATGATGGGCGGCGGACCCTATCGTTTGAAAGAACTGATTCCAGGGCAACGGCTGGTTTTGCAAAAACGCCCGGACCATCCCGAGGCGAAGAAGAATCCGCGCGCACCGGATGAAGTGATCTACCGCATCATGCGCGAACCGGAGCAACGGGTGACAGCTTTACTCAATGATGAAATTCAAATCGCCCAATTTGTGCCACCGCATATGCGCCAGCGCGTCGAGAAAACCAGCAATCTGAAGTTAGTCGCGACGGACTCGGTGGAGCCCATGTTCTTGGCGATGCAGCCAAAACCGCCCTTCGACAAAAAAGAAGTGCGCCAGGCGGTTTGTCACGCGATCAATCGAGATCAGATTATCGCCACGCTGCTCGAAGGATTCGCCAGCCGGCTCGATGGCCCGCTCGGACCGGGACAGTACGGCTACGATCCGAATTTGAAACCGAAGTTGAACTACGATCCGGAAAAGTCAAAAAAGCTTCTGGCTCAGGCTGGCTTCGCCGGCGGCGTCGATGTCGAGCTGCAAACGCCAGTGGGACGCTACACGCTCGACAAGCAGCTCACCGAGGCGATGATCCCGATGCTCAACGCGGCCGGATTTCGCGCCAAGCTTCTGACTCCCGAATGGGCAACGCTCTGGGCCAGCGTGCAAAAGGGTGGAATTCCCTTCTATTACATGGGGCGGGGCTCGGTGCAAGATCCGAGCGGCGCGTTGCATCAGTACTTTCACACCGGCGAGACGCCGCGCATCGGCTACTCCAATCCCAAGCTCGATGAGATTCTCGACAAGGAACAACAAGAGTTCGATCCCAAGAAGCGCCGGCAATATTTGTCGCAAGCGATGAGCATCATCACCGAGGACGCGCCGGCTTGTTTCATGTGGCGCCACAAGTTGCTCTGGGGCTTGAACAACCGGGTAGACTACAAGCCCCTTCCCGACTCCCGCGTCTATGCCATCGAGATGGCGGTGAAAAAGTGATTGTCACCGGTGACATGAGTTCGACCGGCTTAACCAGTTTGGAATCTAAAATCTGCAACTTGGAATTTTCAGCGGAGCGTAAACGATGACCAATGAAAAATTCATCGACGTCGACGCCGTCCGCACGCGCTACTTCGAAGCAGGCAGCGGACCGAATTTGGTTCTCTTTCACGGCGGCCACTTCGGCTCGCATGACGCCGCCGACTGCGCCGAGGACTGGAGCTTAAACTTCGGCGAGTTGTCAAAATGGTTTCATGTTTTCGCCGTCGACAAGATCGGCCAGGGGTTTACCGACAATCCCAAAACCAACGACGACTACATCATGGCGGCCGTGGTGCAGCATGCTTACAACTTTCTCAAGATTTTAGGTCTGCGCAATGTTCATCCGGTGGGCCATTCGCGCGGCGCCTATTTGGTTGGCCGCTTGGTCATCGAGCATCCGGAACTTTTCAGCTCGTGCATTCTAGTCGACACCAATACGTTGGCGCCCGGCATCAGCAAAAACGAAACGGTGATGGCCAATCCGCCGCAGCCACGCTTGAGCCGCGAGAGCCAGCGTTGGATCGTGCAAAAGTACTCTTATAGATGCGAGCACATCACCGAAGAGTGGCTCGATGTCATGATGAGAGTCGCCGCGACGGCGAAATATCAAGACGCGGTCAAGAAGATGGAGGAAGTCGGTCTGAGAACCACGCGCTTCCTGCCGCACCTGGCGCGCCAGAAAGACGAAACGCTCGGCATCATCCGCGACCGCGGCTTTGGCATGCCGACGCTCTTGGCGTGGTCGTACAACGATCCTACGGCGACCATCGATCAGGGCTACGCGCTTTTTGATTTGATCGCCCGCAGCACACCCGACTCGCGCATGTACATTTACAATCGTGCCGGCCATTTTTCTTACCGCGAACATCCAGCGGAGTTTAATGAGATGCTGCGCAGCTTCATCCAGCGCAATGTTTGATCGCGGCGACGAAATTCGCTCCGGCGATTCGGAGTCATCGGCGCAATGACTAGTTATCTCGTCCAGCGGCTAGCTGGCACTATCCCGGTTCTCCTGCTCATCAGCTTGCTGGTGTTCTTGTTGATACACGCCGCGCCGGGCGATCCAACGTTGATGCTTCTCGGCGAGGAGACCAACGCGGCCGAAGTCGCCAAAGCCAAGGAACGCTGGGGGCTCGATCAACCGCTCTATATCCAGTACTGGAAGTTTATCAGATCCGCCGCCGGCGGCGATTTTGGCAAGTCTTTCAAATACGCCGAACCAGTCATCGCCGTCATAAAATCTCGTCTGCCCGCTACCATTGAGCTAGCGACCTTCGCGATTATTATTGCCACCTTGCTCGCCATCCCGCTCGGTGTTTGGGCCGGCGCGAGACCGAACTCGTGGATCGACAATCTCGGCACCACTTGCGGCCTGTTCGGCATCAGCATGCCGAGTTTCTGGCTGGCGATCATGTTGATCCTGCTACTCGCCGGCGTGCTGAATATTCTGCCCACCTCGGGCCGCAGCACCTATGGCATCGCCGGCCCGGAACAGACCGGCTTTTACATTTTCGACAGCGTCATGCAGCAAAACTGGCAAGCGGTTTGGGACGCGCTGACCCATCTGTTCTTGCCAGCGCTCGCGCTTGGCGTAAACATGTTGGGCATCCTCATGCGCGTCACCCGCTCTTCGATCTTGGAGGTGATGAATGAAGACTACGTGCGCACCGCCCGCGCCAAGGGGCTGCGCGAGAACAAAGTGGTCTGGCGCCACGTCGCCAACAACGCGCTGATCCCGGTGATCACCGTGGTCGGCCTCGAGCTCGGCACACTGCTCAGCGGTTCGATAATAGTCGAAACGGTTTTCTCTTGGCCGGGCAGCGGCAGCTTGCTGATCACCGCGCTCAACGCCCGCGACTATCCGCTGGTGACCGGCTTGGTGATGACTTACACCATGGCGTTTGTGACGATCAATTTAGTCATCGATGGACTCTATGCAGTCGTTGACCCTCGAATCCGCTACTGAGAAAAGCCCCGGCCGAGTGGCGCAGCTTTTGCCGCGCCTCCACGTCAAGGCGTTTACCGGCGGCATGATCGTGCTCACGTTCATTCTCGTGGGCATATTAGGGCCGGCGTTGGCCCCTCATGACCCCAACAAACAAGAACTTACGGCGATGATGAAGGCGCCCGAGGGCCCCGGCTCGGGGCATGTGCTCGGCACGGACAATCTGGGACGCGATATTTTCAGCCGGGTGATTCATGGCTCGCGGGTGTCCTTGTTGGTCGCCTTCGCCGTGGTTTTCGTCTCGGGCTTGATCGGCATCAGCCTCGGTGCGATCTCCGGTTACTTCGGCGGCAAGGTCGACTTTTTGATTCAAAAGCTAGTGGAAGTGATCTGGGCTTTTCCACCGCTCTTGCTCGGCATCACCATCATGGCATTTCTCGGCCAGGGGCTGTTTAATTTAATCCTCGCCTTGGTCGCCCAGCGCTGGATTCCATATTGCCGAGTCGTGCGCGGCCAGACGCTGTCGCTGCGCTCGCGTGACTTCGTCACCGCCGCGCAATCGCTGGGCTCGGGGAATTTCAAAATCATTCTGCGCCATATCATTCCCAATCTGATCCAGACCTCGCTGGTCATCGGCACCTTCGCCATGGCGTCGTCGATCATCGCGGAGGCGAGCCTGAGTTTTCTCGGAGTCGGCGTGCCGCCGCATATCCCGACCTGGGGCACCATGCTCGCCGACGCGCGCATCTACATCAGCACCGCCTGGTGGCTGCCGCTCTTCCCCGGCCTGTGCATCTTTGTCACCGTGCTCGGCATCAACCTGCTCGGCGACGCGCTCCGCGATCTCCTCGATCCAAGGTTGAAGAGAACCGGCTCGGGGCTGTAGTTGCCGGTAACGCGTTGTCAGTTGTCAGAAAAGACCGACGGAACGTAAAGTTGATCGCTCTATCATCAGAACCGACAACTGAAAACTGGCAACTGACAACTCGCTTCAAGCAAACCACGTTGATTCCACATTCGACTCGTGTAGATTAAATGCAATGCGCCGCACCAAAATTGTTTGCACCATCGGTCCTGCCAGCTCATCCGACAAAATGCTCGAAGGTTTGATCCGCGCCGGCATGAACGTCGCGCGGCTCAATTTTAGCCACGGCGATCACCCATCGCACCGGCGCGTGATTCGCAAGATTCGTCAGCTCGAACGCAAGCTCGGCAAACCGGTCGCGATCCTGCAAGACCTGCCGGGACCGAAGATCCGCATCGGCGCGGTGGCGGGCGACCGCGTGCGTTTGCCAACCCGCCGGCCTTTCGTGCTCACCACTAAAAAGATCGTCGGCTCCGAGTCGGCAGTCTCGGTGAGCTTTCCCGGCCTGACGCGTGCGGTGAAGAAGGGCGATCCGATTCTGCTCGGCGACGGTGAGATCGAGCTCGAAGCGCTGCAAGTCGGCGAGCACGAGGTGAAATGCCGCATCATCGTCGGCGGCATTTTGGGATCGCACAAAGGCATTCACTTTCCACGCACTTCGCTGAACATTCGCGCGCTCACCCATGCCGACAAAAAAGACCTCGCCTTCGGCATCGCCAACAACGTCGATATGATCGCGCTATCCTTCGTGCGCAATAGCCAAGATATTCTCTACGCCCGCCGCGAGATGCAAAAGCGCGGCGCCAATATTCCGATCATCGCCAAGATCGAGAAGCATGAAGCTTTGGACAATCTGGACGGCATACTCAAAAACGTCGACGGCATCATGGTGGCGCGCGGCGATTTAGGATTGGAAATTGCCCAGCAACGAATACCAGCCATGCAAAAAATGATGATCCGTGATGCCAACCATCTCGGCAAGCCGGTGATCACGGCGACGCAGATGCTCCGCTCCATGGTGTGGAACCCGCGGCCGACGCGCGCCGAGGTCGCCGACATCGCCAACGCGATCCTGGACGGCACCGACGCGCTGATGTTGTCCGAAGAAAGCGCCGCCGGAGAGTATCCGCTGGAAGCGGTCAAGATCATGGCCCAGGTAGCCGAAGAAACTGAAACCATTCTCGAACCGCGACCGCGCTTCGAAGGACTGCCGAAGACCGTGCCCGAGGCGATCAGCATGAGCGCGATCTCGTTGGCGCGCGACCTTCAGGTCAAAGCGTTTCTGATTCCGACTACCTCGGGCGGCACCGCGCGGCTGATCGCGCGCTACCGCCCGCGGCAACCGATCATCGCTGTCAGTTCCAATCCGCAGACCGTCAAAATGCTCTGCCTAGTTTGGGGTGTCTATCCGGCGCTGACACGCGGCTTCAAAAGCACCGATGAAATGCTGCATTTGCTGCAAGAGAAAGCGCTTGAGTCGGGCATGGTCAAACGCGGCGACCTGGTCGCCATCACCGCCGGCCTGCCGCTGCATCAATCCGGCACCACCAACATGATCACCGCTAAAGTGATCGAGTAGCAACACTGTCGTAATAATCGGATCGTCTCCCGCAAAGACGCAAAGGGCGCTAAGGTTAGAATTTGCGGAGTCGACCGATTTACTCTATAGGCAATTCACGAGGGTTGCCCGAATCCGCATGACCTCATGAAGGGCGGGAACAGCATGCAACCAAAACCTCTCGGACCTCGCTCTTCCTCATCCGAGCTACCGGTCCCGGTTCCAAATCGCTAACGCCCCCGCACCCTCGAAAAAACATTTCCGAACACGTAATCGGCCACACGCCGGCCTTGCGCGATGCCCTCGGTCTTGTCGAACGCCCAGTGAATACCGAGATAGATTCGGCTCTGGCCGTTTTCCTCCTCGGCGTGAGATAGGCTTGAGAAACTGCGCGGCAGAAGTGGGCGTACATTGCCGTCGTTGTCCGTGGTAATGCCGTTGAATTCGTCGGATACGAATGTAAAAGGAATTTTGTCGGTGCCGTAGAAGCGGCGCAGCACTTGAAATAGCGCGCCGCCGAAGCCGGCGTGCCCCGATGGATAGGCCGGAAACGGCGGGGTAAAGTTGGGCCCGGCAATATTGCTTGCCGGCGCGCCGAACGGGAAAAACATCGTGTCGCCAACAGTGGCGTCGTTGCCATCGCCAAGCATCGTCGGGCCAGTGCCCGGATCGGCTTCACGGATACCCGTGACCGGCCGCCAGTATTGATAAAAATATTTCGATTCCCATACCGCGATGCCGGCGTCGGCCATCGCCATGTTGACCAGCGCCAGCAAGCGCGCCAGCTCGACGAAATTGGAGCCCCGCTGCTCGGCGATCTGCACGGTGATTTGATTGTACAGTCGCGGCGGCGCGCACAAGCTCGGCGTGCCGTCGTAGGCCCAGTACATGCCGATTTCGGTCTGGTCAGCGCTGCGTTCGGTCGGCGTCACCACGCCGTCACCGCCGACACGCTTCACTTCGGCAAAGGCCTCCGCGTATTGTGCGCTCGTCAGATCCGGCGGCACGGGAGCACGGAATTGATCTCCGGATTGCAGGACAAATGTTTTAACTCCGCCCCAAAATGCGCCAAGCGCCAGTGGAATCTCGCTGATCGGATCCTGGCGCCATTTGCCGGGTGCGTTGCTAGTAATGAACTCCGTGCCGACGCTCGGTTCAGTATGATTGGAACCATCGTTGACGCGCATGTCGAGGATCGACGTTGCGGCACGCCGGCCCAAATCGATGCCGTAAGTTTTAGGCCTGGAGTTTGGAATTCTTGCCAGATCCGCGGTCAGTTCCGCATCGAAGCTCGCGCATTGCGCTTGATATAGCGCGCACAGGGTGTCGTGCGCTGTCTGCGCAATCGCCGCGCGCAGCGATGCATCTCCACGCACCCGTGCGAGGCCGGTATAAGTTTCGTAGCCACCGACAATCGCATTCACCGTCTCGAAGATGGCGATATGCACGATCGCCATCGCGCGGCTGGCACGACCAGGTCCCAGTTGTTCGTGGTAATTGCGCATTTCACCCGGACCGGGGGGCGTATGGTCCAGACCGCTGGCATTGATGGCTATTTCATTCCAACGTCGCAGCCAATCCTCAGGCGCGTTGCCGCGATGGTGGCGCGACAACGACGAGGCGCCAGCCAGGGGCCGCGCACGGAAGCGTGGCCCCCAGGCCCCCGCGCCGCCCTCCGCCGCGTGGGCCGCGGTCAGATTGACGACAGAAAAGGACACAAGAAACCACAAGAAAATGTTTAGGATTCGATTCATTCTAGCCATCATTCTCCGACCTGCTGGGCTGCGGCGAAATTAAGCAATTACCGAACCATCGACTGCTTGTGGAGGACTTCAGCCAAGCGCGAAATTGATGCGAGATCCTGGAATACTGGGCACATTGCCTTTCTCATACATTCAAGTCTTTCCCTTCGACAACTGTACGCTGAGACATCGATTTGTCCACCCCAGGTGTCGATCACGCCGCCACTCTGTTTCCTATTCGTCGTAAAAATTCCGCCTTGCAACGCTCCCGGGAATCGGGCTAGATAAGACAAAGTATTCCGATGGAGGTGTCCCATGTCTGACGCGCTCAAAGCATTTGAAGCGGAGCTCGAGAGCAAGAATTTCAAAGGTTATTGGCAGAACCAGCAAGGCGATGTCAACCGCGTACCGGTGCCGTCTTTCGACTCCTGCATGTGGAAAGGGAAAGATCTGTTCGCCGCCATGGAAAAGGCCGGCGATGTGGTCGGTCTCGACGTGTCGTTTCGCCGGGTGATTCAGATGTGGAATCCGGCGCTCAAGAACGGCACCACGCGCACTCTCGTGCTCAATCTCCAGCTGCTCAAACCGGGTGAAAACGCGCTGTCGCATCGCCACATGGCGGGCGCGATTCGCTTCATCCTCAAAGGCCACGGCACCCGTCTGATCGTCGAAGGCGAGTCGTTTGAAATCGGCGAAGGCGATTTCGTCACCACGCCGAGTTGGACCTGGCACGATCATGAGAATCGCGGCGAATCGATGATGTGGCTCGACGGTCTTGACGCGCCGCTGGTGCGCTTGCTCGAAACCGATTTCCACGAGCCCGATCCGCGCAGGAAACAAACGGTGACGAAACCCGAAGGCTACACGCTCGCCACCGTCGGCGCGTTGCGGCCCGCGTGGCTGAAGCAGGATTCGGTTCAACCGCCCGCCTTTTGCTACAAGTGGGCCGACACGGAACGCGCCCTCAGCAAAGTCGGCGAGCAGCCGGGCGATCCCTATGACGGTATCGTGCTCGATTATGCGAATCCGTTGACCGGCGGACCGACGCTGCCGACCATGGCGTGCCAGATTCACATGCTGCGCGCCGGCGAGAAAACCAAAAGCCATCGCCACACGGCATCGGTCATTTATCATGTCTGGCGCGGCAGCGGCGTGAGCTACGTCGGCGACAAGCGCTTCGAATGGGAACAAGGCGACTCCTTCGTCGTGCCGCTGTGGCAAAATCATCGACATGAAAATACTTCGAAAGACCCCGCGATCTTTTTCGTTATGTCCGACAAGCCGCTGATGGACGCCATCGGCCACTACCGCGAAGAAGCCACGGCGGTTTGATATCGACGTAGCGGTACTTAATCGCCGACGCACGGCAACTCTTATCGTCATTCCGGCGCACGCGGGAATTCAGGTTCGACGGAGAGCGTACAGAATACGCGCATAAGGAGTTCTGGCCCATGTTCACGCTCACACAAAAATTAAATCCCGACGAATTCATCAAGACTTTCTTCGAAGCCAACCGCCAGGATCATCAGCGGCCGGTACATCCGTGGGAGGAAATTTTTCGTAACGGCAAATGCACCAAAGAACAGCTCCAAGGCTGGGGCAAGGAGCGCTACTACTTCACCAAGCAAGTGCCGATCAAAGAATACTCAATACTCTACAACTGCCCGCACACCGAAGTGCGCCGCATGTGGCTGCCCAAAGCGATCGAAGAAGAAGGCGAAGATCTGATCGGCAAGTCAGGCAAGCCCCATCCGGAATACTGGCTTGATGTCTGCGTCGGTATGGGCATGGACCGCGTGTTCGTGAAGAGTTCGGAACCGCTCTACGGAGTGAAATTCGCCGTCGACAGTTTTACCAATGCCGCATTTAAAACCTCTTGGCTTCTCGGTGTGGCCGTTTCCGAAGGGGACGACACGGCAAAGGCAATGTCTCGCGACCTGGAGACCTTTCGCAAACATTATAAATGGGTCCCCGACGACTCGCTGACTTTCTACAAGCTCCACGCTGAGGTCGACGTCGAGCACGGTTCGCTCCGAAAAGAAATTCTCAAAAAATACGCCGACACCAAAGAGCTGCAAGAAGCCTGCATCAATGCCCAACTGATGAAAAACAACATGCGCCGGGTGATGGCCGACTGCATCTACATGCATTACGTGGTGCAAGGCATGAAGTGCGACGCCACGAGCGCCGCGGCATAGGTCATTTCCGTTCTGAGGTTCATTCGGATTTCGCTTGAGGCTATCACCCGCACAAACCTATAAGTCCCTTTCCGGTTCTCCCCGGCTAGAGACTGTGCTTCCGAAGTTAATGCGCTTCGATGCCAACATGACCCTTCACTTCATCACGGTCGCGCTCTCGTGCTTTTTAGTCCCGGTGTTGTCCCACGCCGCCCCCATTCGCATCGCCTACAGCTCGATCAGCGCCGCCATGCTGCCGCTGTTCGTCGCCAAAGACAAAAAGCTTTTCGATAAATATGGCGTCGATGTCGAACTTACCTACATTCGCGGCGTCGCCATCGAAGCGTTGATCGCCGGCGAAGTGCAGTTCGTGCGCGCCTCGCCGCCATCGGTGGTGCGCTCCACTTTGCGCGGCGCCGATCTCGCCGTGATCGCCAACACCATCAATGTCCCGGTCTTTTCGCTGATGACGCGCGCCGACTTGAGACGGCCCGAAGACCTCAAAGGCAGAAAGATTGGCGTCACCGGTCTCGGCGACTCACCCGATTTCGTTCTGAGCATGATTCTTGAAAAGTTCGGCTTTCAGCGCGGCAGCGATGTCACCGTCCTGGCGATCCGCGGCGGCATGCCCGACTTGATGATCGCCGTGAGCAAAGGCTTTGTCGACGGCGGCATGATTTCTGCGCCGAGCAATCTGCGCGGCATGAAGCTCGGCCTGCGCGAACTAATCGACTCGGCCGATCTCGGCGTGCCCTATCTCAACTCGCCGATGAGCACCCGGCGCGCCTACATCAAAAGCAACCGCGAGACCGTGTTGGGCGTGCTCCGCGCCTACTCCCAGGGCGTGCAAGAAACGCACAGCGATCGCGACGGCGCAATCAGAATTCTCGCCAAATACACCCGCGTCACCGAGCCGGAAATTCTCGCCGAATCCTACCGCATCTACGGCCAGAAGCATTTGCAGAAAACCATCAACGTCGACCTGGAAGGCGTCCGGCAACTGCTGAAGCACATCGGTAAAGACGCCGCCGGCGCCCATCCCAGCCAGTTCATCGACGCTTCGTTGGTCCAAGAGTTGGAGAAAGAAGGGTTCTTTCAGCAGAAGGCCCGGTGAATAGATCAAGCCCTTTAGCGACGATTTGATCGATGTTAGGTTTCGCACCATTACAGCGGTTTATGTGGCGCAATTGCGTAATCGCGCCACATAAACGGAGCATTTCGCGTACGGGGTATTAACCCCGCGGCGACCAAAGGGGATGCTCGCCCCCTTTGGATTCCCCATTTAATTTGGTGTCCGCAGCAAGCTGCGGGGAATTATTGGATTAAACCTTTCGATATAAACCTGGATACCGTCGTGAAAAGGATCCAAAAAGGGAGTGCTCAATACGGACACGTCGCCCTGCTGAACGACTTTCAGTCGCTCAAGGAGCCAGCTCAGATAATCGCTGACCATGTCGTTCTGCGGTCGAGCCGTTGCCATATCAGATAAGCTCCATCTGTGTCCCGCGTGGCAATCGCGCGCTAATTAACTCCAGAAACCGATCCAACGTGCCAAACGGATCGCTGACGTTGTACCAATCTATCGGTTCCGCCCATGCGAGATCGAATCCTTCTCGATACCGGTGCATATGGGGACGATCTCTTATTTCACTGCCATCGGGATTCGGATGATAAGGGCTATTGTCCACTCTAATCAGTCCGATATCACGATCTTGCACTCTCGTGTCGACTGCAACCCCATCAGAGCTTTCTGATCGCCGAGCATCTGGCGCAGATCGATTATCTGGAAGGAGCCATCGAACGGCTCAGCCGTCAGATCGAGGAGAGACTGCGCCCCTTTGAGCAAGAGATCGGCTGGCTCGACACGATTCCCGGAGTGAATCGGCGCACCGCAGAGGTGTTGTGGGCGGAAACCGGCGGGCACATGGGCCGCTTTGCTAGCCACCGACATCAGGCGTCGTGGGCCGGGATGTGTCCTGGGAACAACGAGTCGGCAGGCAAGCGTCGCAGCGGCCGCACGCGCAAAGGCAGTCCTTGGTTGCGCCACTGTCTGGTCGAAGCCGCACACGGCGCCGCGCACGCCAAGAATAAGTATCTCAGCTCGCAATACCACCGCCTCCTTGCTCGCCGCGGCAAGAAGAAAGCTCTGATGGCGGTGGGCCATTCGATTCTGGTGATCGCCTATCATCCGCTCACTCGCAAACAACCTTATGCCGATCTCGGTGCTAACTACTTTGATGAACGTGACCGTCAGGCAGTAACAAAACGCCGCCTCAACCGGTTGCAAAGACTCGGTTACCAAGTCACCTTGGAGAAATTGCCGATGGCGGCGTGAATTCATTTTCGTAAGAGGCACAGAGATCGCAGAGTTCGGAGAATTTCTTTATCAAAAGCTCTTTCCTCTGAGCCCTCAGCGCCTCGGCGGTGCGATCCCCGACCCCTGTTTCACACAAAAGCCTGAAGACCCTTATTTCTGACAGGTCGGGCAGTAAAACGCGCTGCGGTTGCCGATGGCGACGCGTTTGATCAGGCTTGGACAGCCGCGGCACTTCTCGCCGTCACGATCGTAAACTCTCAGATGATGCTGAAACTCGCCGGACTTGTCATCGGCATCGCGGTAATCCGAAAAAGAAGTGCCGCACCAGCGGATCGCGTCGCCGAGCAGGCGCGGAATCGCCCCGGCCAGCGCGGCGGTTTGCTTGCGCGTCAAGCGATGCGCCCGGGTGGTCGGTTTGATGCCGGTCATTGAAAGAATTTCGTTGGCGTAAATATTTCCGAGGCCGGCGACGATCTGCTGGTCGAGCAGTAAATCGCGAATGCGCCGCTCCGAGCCGCGGGTGAAACGAAACAGAAACTCACCGGTGAGATCGGCGTCGAACGGGTCGATTCCGAGCGCGCTCAACTGCGGCAGCTCGTGCAGCGATTCGCGGCGCGTCACCAGAGACAGGCCGAAGCGGCGCGGATCGTGGTAGCGCAGCTCCCCGTCGTCGTCCAATCGGACGATGATATGATCGTGTTTACGCCGGACGGTGTTCCGCTCGACGCAGATGAGCTTGCCCGACATGCCGAGATGAAACAGCCAAACGGAGTTCGCCGACAAGTGAAACAGAATATACTTGGCCCGCCGCTCGATCGCTTCGATGCGCTGTCCGGCCAGGGCCTGAAGCGATTTTTCATTCACCGGCACGCGCAAACGCGACTCAAGCACTTGCACGCGGCTAATCCGCCGGCCCAACAAATGGGGACGCAAGCTTCGGCAAACGGTTTCGACTTCGGGAAGTTCGGGCATGGAAAAAAGTTCTCAGCGGTCAGTTGTCGATTGCCAGGACACTACTGTCGCTCAATCGACCGGCGAGCTTGACGAATTCATCGACTCCCAACGTTTCGCCACGGCGCTTTGGATCAATCTCACAGGACCATAAAAAATCGTCGATGTCATTGCGCGCGCGCTTTAACCACGAAGTCAAATTATTGCTCAGCGTCTTACGCCGCTGGCCAAAAGCCGCGCGAACCAACCAACGCAAGGTCGCCAAATCCGCGTCCGCGATCAACGGCCGATTAAACAGTTCGATCTTCAGCACCGTCGAGCGCACTTTAGGGCGCGGGAAAAATGCTTCCGGCGAAACTGAAACTTTTTCCGTAACCCGGCCATGCACCTGGCACCAGACTGAAAGCGTGCCGTAGTCTTTCGTCCCCGGCGCGCTGGCGATTCGGTCGGCAACTTCCTTCTGTACCATCAAAACCAAGCTTGAGAAATGCGCGCGCCAGTCAAATATCCGGAACAACACCGGCGTCGAAATACTGTAAGGCAGATTGCCGGCGAGTTTGAGCTTTGAGCTCGGCAACATTTGCGTCAATGGAACGGTCAAGATATCGCCGTGAATCAGATGAAGCCTCGGCTCTTCCGCCCAGCGGCTCTGTCTCAACCGTTCAACCAAAACGTCATCGACTTCCACCGCCCACACCTGGCCCGCCCGTTGGAGCAAACGGCGCGTGAGAAACCCCAGCCCCGGACCGATCTCAACCACTCCATCGTTTCGATCAAGATCGAGTAAGCGAAGTATCGACTCGATGACGTTTTCATGAATCAAAAAATTTTGCCCGAGACTCTTCTTCGGACGGAATTCGCTTTCGCGCAGCGCGGCGCGCACTTCTTCGTACAGGGTCACAACGATCCCTTGAACTTTTGAACCTCGAACATTTTGAACTGTTTTTAGAGCGTCAGATCAGCGTCGGCGTTGAGGCGGAAGTCGTCGCGCCGGCCGCGCTTGAGCCAATGATAACCGGTAAGCGCGATCATCGCGGCGTTGTCGGTGCAAAACTTGGGCGCGGGACAGAAAACCCGCAGCCCAGCGACTTCGGCCTTCTCCGTCATCCTGGCGCGTAGCCGGCTATTAGCGGCGACGCCGCCGGCGAGCACGATACGGCTCACTGCCGTGGCCGTGGCGGCCTTGATCGTCGGATTGACCAACATGTCGATCACCGCTTCTTGAAAACTCGCGGCAATATCGGCTTGGTGATCTTTCCACTGCTCGTCGCCTTGGCTTTTCAAATAATGCCACACCGCTGTCTTGAGGCCGCTAAAACTAAATTCGTAGGGGCACTTTTTCAGCTTCGCACGCGGAAAACGAATCGCGCTGGGGTTGCCGCTCTTGGCGAGGTTATCGATGGCTCTGCCGCCGGGATAGCCGAGCCCCATCATCTTGGCGACCTTATCGTAGGCCTCGCCCGCGGCGTCGTCGCGCGTGCCGCCGAGATGAAGATAATCGCCGACGCCGCGCACACAATAAAGCAAAGTATGACCGCCGGAGGCGAGCAGCGCGATGTAGGGGTACGCCACATCATACTCGAGATGAATCGCCAACAGGTGCGCCTCCAAGTGATTGACGCCGACGTAGGGAATACCGGTGCGAAACGACATGCCTTTGACCAGCGATAGCCCGACCAGCAGCGAACCGACCAGCCCGGGGCCGTAGGTCACCGCGATACCGTCGATGTCCTTGAGCGTCGCACCGGCCTGCTTCAACGCGCCGTCGACGATCGGCAACACCGATTGAATATGTTGCCGCGATGCCAACTCCGGCACCACGCCGCCATAGAGCCCATGCACATGATCCTGCGACGAAACCAGGTTCGCAAGAATTGTTCGTCCATCTTGGAGAACCGCCGCGGCGGTATCGTCGCAAGAGCTTTCAACCCCGAGGACTAACATTGGAGAAACTTACTTAGTCTGCGCCTGAGCGGGTTGCGCCTCGCCTTGCATGCGCGTCAGCGCGTCGGCGGCGCTGCGATTGCCGGAGTTTAACCGTACGGCTTGGTTATAGCTCGCCTCGGCTCTTTGCAACTGACCCTGGGCGCGAAAGTTATCGCCGCGCAGAGCATGGATCTCGGCGAGCCAAAACGGCTCAGGGCCGAGCCGCGATTCAGCGATGTCGAGAAAATTTAGCGACTCACGATACCGTCCCATGCGGTATTGCGCCTTCGCCAAATAGAAGTAGCCGTAGGGGTTGGTGGAGTCGATAACGATGGTCTTTTCCAAGCGCGTGAGCGCTTTCGCCGGGTCGCCGGCATCGAGGATTTTCCGCCCCTCGTCGGTAAGCCGCAATGACGCGGCGCGCTGCGGCGAGGTGGCCGGAGTTATTTTCGCCAACAGAGAGCTGTCATCGGCGAGCGGCGCCGGCGCAGATTCAGCGCCGCCTCGCGATTCGCCCACGCTCGCCTGACGCCCGGGCTCTTTGCTCGTCTTGGCCGCGGGCGGCGGCGGTGGAGTTTTCTGGCGAATATCCTGCTCGCGAATCTTGCTGTCCGGCGGGAACGCCTGTTTTCCCGGCTCTTGCGCCGGTGGCGCTGGCGCAGCCGGCGGCGCTTTGATGGCTGGAGGCGGTGGCACCGGGACGCGGCGAGCCGATTGCGGCGCACAGCCGTACACCGTCAGACACACCGCCGCAGCACTCAGAAAAATGAACCGAATTGGTTGAAGCATGTTTACGTCAGTCGATGGCTCATGCTCCCGCTGGCGCAGCTTTAGCTGGCTGCGCTGCAGCAGGACATGGGTCGCCGCTCTCGCCTTCGCGCGGCACCTGGCCACATTTACCGTCTTCCCCTTCAGGATTAACGATCGGACCGGCGAAGTCCGTGACCGGCATGCTCGCGGTGGCGTTCTTCATGAACTCAGTCCAGATCGGCAGGGCCGCCTCGGAGCCGGACAAACCGATTTTTCTCGGGCCATCAAAACCAACCCAAACCACCGCCAGCAAATCCGGCGTGTAACCGACGAACCAGGCATCTTTGTAGTCGTTCGTCGTGCCGGTCTTGCCGGCCGCGGGCCGGGTGAATCCCGAGCGGCGCGCGCTCGCCGCTGTGCCGCGATCCAGTACCCCTTTGAGTAACTGATTCATGGCGTGGGCCAACTGTGGGCTGAGCACCCGCTCGGGCCGGACATCACGCCGTTCCAGAACCTTGGCGCTCTGGTCCACTACATGTTTAACCGCCAGTGGCCGATTGCGCTGGCCGCTATTGGCCAAGGTCGCATAGGCCACCGCGACCTCCAACGGCGTCACCTCCGCGGCACCCAACGATAGCGCCGGTACCGCCGGCAACGCGCTTTGGATTCCCATTTTATGCGCCACATCGCGCACCCGCCGGATGCCGACATCCTGCGCCACCCGGCTGGTCGCCGAGTTGAGCGAACTTTCCAGCGCTTTACGCAACGTCACCGCGCCGAAGTATTCGTTGTTGTAGTTATGCGGCTGCCACTCCTGGCCATCGTAGGCCCAGGTAAATTGGCTATCATCGATCACGGTATCGGGAGAATATTTTGTGCCGCTCTGCCCGCCATACATCAGCGCGGCGAGATAGACAAAAGGCTTGAAGACCGATCCCGGCTGGCGCTTGGCTTGAAACGCCCGGTTGAATTGCGACTTGCCGTAGTTGCGCCCGCCGACCATCGCTTTGATCTCGCCCGTCTGTGGCCGCAAAACTACAATCGCCGCTTCCAAGCCTTCGTCTTCGCCCTTGCGTTTCAGTGCCGGGTGAGCCGCTTCCAATTTCTTCAGCCCGTTCGCCAGCGCCCGCTCGGCCATCCGTTGCAGCTGCAAGTCGAGACTGCTGAAGATTCGCAACCCTTCTTTGGTGAGAATCTCGTTGGAGTAATTCTCTTCAAGCTCGCGGCGCAGATAGTCGACGAAGAACGGCCCTTCGTTAGTCACTTTAACCAACGAGCGCTGCGGCAGCTTTTCCTGCAATGCCGCATCGTATTGCTTGCGCGTGATGATCTTGTCGTCGAGCAGCTTAGCCAGAACCACATTACGCCGTTTGATCGCCGCATCAGCGCTCTTGTAGGGAGACAGCCGGTTCGGCGCCGGAATCAAACCGGCCAACATCGCCGTTTCGCCAACGGTCAAATCGGTGAGCGGCTTGGAAAAATAGAACTGCGCCGCTTCCCAAACGCCGAAAATTCCCTGAGAGCCGCGTTGGCCAAGATAGATCTCATTGAGATAGTTTTCCAGAATAGTGTCCTTGGAATATTTGCGCTCGGCGATCACCGCCATGACCGCTTCGGGGATTTTCCGGCTGAGAGTCCGTTCGTCGGACAGAAAAAAGTTTTTCACCAACTGTTGGGTCAGGGTGCTGCCGCCCTGCCTAAAACTCATGCTGCGCAGATTCACCCACATGGCGCGCAAAATACCGATCGGGTCCACGCCGAAGTGGCGATAGAAACGCTCATCTTCCTGAGCCAAAATCGTTTTGACCAGCAGCGGCGGGACCTCGGTCAACTTGACGACTTTGCGCTCCTGCCAAATCCGCTCATAGAGGCCGGTAATCAACTCGGGTTCGAGCTCGACGAAGTACTGCTCTTTGCCGTCGCTGATGTTCTCGATCTTGGCGATGACGTTACTCTGGAGCGTTATGCGGATGGGTGCGCCCTTGAATTGTTCTGTGGGCGAATCGAAGTCGTGCAGATAAATTTCGATCAAACCTTCTTTGGCCGCAATGCGATATTCGCCTTTCGATTTGGGCACGGCTGCTGTTTCGAAGTAACCGAGCCGGTGCAATTTTTCAGTTAGATCTTGGATGCGTAAACTTCCGCCGGCGTAAAGAAAATAACTATCGGCGTAGATTTTGGATGGGAAAACCCATTTCCGCCCCTCGAACTTTTTGCTGACCTCGTCCTCCAGCTGCTTTAAATACCAGGCTCCGAAAACCAGGCCGCTGGAAGTAACCACAAGAAGCGCGACCAAGGAGATACTGAAAATTCGCAGTTTCGACTTTATCAAACCCAAGGCCTCAATAAACGTTGCTACTTCGCGGGCAGAATACTTGACTACCCTCGATCTACCGAGACAATCTCCCCTTTGAAAACTCCCATACTCCGACGACGGGACCGATTCACGCTGAGTAGAACCTAATAGTCGCGCAGAAACCAGGCAAAAGCAACAAAACGAGGCGGGGAAGAGTTCCCCGGCCTCGTTTTGCGTCAAATGCTCATGGGAAAAATTATTTTTGCGGTTTTAAAGCCAGGAACAACGTACTTTCTCCGCGCCGCACCAAGAACAGCACGCCGCGCCCTTTGCGCACCCCGGCCACCGCTTTTTTATATTCGTCGAGGTTTCGCACCGATCTGCGATCTACTTCTAGGATTACGTCGCCGCGCCGAATACCGGCGTCCTCAGCGGCAGATCCCGGCTCGACGGCGGTCACCACCACACCCTCCGATTTTTCCAGTCCCAAGCTCTCCGCCATTTGCGGTGTGAGGCGCTGCACGGTAAGGCCCAACTCACCCTTCTCAGGTACCGATGCGACGACCTCCTGATCTTTGAGTTCACCCACCGCGACATTCAGGACGACTTCTTTCTTATCGCGCAGCACTTTCATGCGAACTTTCTTTTCCACCGGTGTGCGCGCGACGATGATCGGCAGATCGCCCGAGTCCTTCACGGCGTTACCGTCGAACTCAACGATCACGTCGCCAACCTTCACTCCGGCCCTTTCCGCCGGCCCTTCTTTGGACACATTGGCAACCAGAGCACCGTAACCTTTGTCCATGCCCAAACTCTCGGCAATCTCCGGCGTCACCTTCTGAATCAACACGCCAAGATAACCGCGCGTGACCTTACCCTTGCCGCGCAGCTGCGGCAGCAGCTCTTTGACTAAATTGATCGGAATGGCAAAGCCGATGCCGATATTGCCGCCGCTGCGGCTGAAGATCGCAGTATTGATACCGATCACTTCGCCGCGCAGATTGATCAGCGGCCCGCCGGAGTTGCCGGGATTGATCGACGCGTCGGTTTGAATGAAGTTGTCGTAGGGTCCTTGAGTAATATTATGGCGCCCCTTGGCGCTGACTATCCCCGACGTCACGGTACCGTCTAATCCGAATGGATTGCCGATCGCCATCACCCATTCGCCGACTTCAAGATGATCCGAATCGCCCAAATTGGCCGAGCTGAGATTGCTCTTAGCGTCAATCTTGATCACCGCGATATCGGTTTTCGGGTCGCGGCCAATCACCTTGGCTTCGTAGTCCTGCTCGTCACCCGAGAGCTTTACGAGAATCTTGCTTGCGTTTTCAACCACATGGTTGTTGGTCAAGATCGAACCGTCCGTATCGATGATAAATCCGGAACCAAGACTGCTGCGCTGGCGCTGCTGCGGCCCGCGCGGCGCCGGTCCGCCGAAGAAACGCTTCCAAAATTCGTTAAACGGATCGTCTTCGCCGCCGCCAAACGGGTTGGCAAATTCCTGGGGACCCCGGCCTTCGCTCGCTTGAGTCGTTGAAATGTTGACGACGATGGGCTTGAACTTCTTCGCCAGATTGACGAAGTCCGGCAAACCACTCGACAAGCGCGACTCGCTATTGCCGGCGTCGCCCATCAAATTGACCGCGCGGCTCGGCGACAGCCAGTCCAAGCTACCGCTGATACCGAGGCCGATCACGAGAGATACCAGGGCGACCAGAGTGACTCCCTTCAGGCTCACGTTCCCTTCCCAGATGTTCTTCCAACTCATCAATGACTCCTATGTGCTCCTATGCAACTGCTATCGCTTCTTCACGGCCTCGACGTATTTCATGCGCAAATCGAAAAGAATGTCTTGCATCAACCGGTCTTCATTGGCATTGAGATTGCCGCTGGTTTTTTCCCTGATCATGGCCAACATATCGATCATCTGCTTCGCTGCCGGCACATCCGGGTCGATTTGGCCGCTGATTGGATTGGTGATCTCGCCGAGATGCATCAGCGCTTGGGTGCTCAGACTGATGATGAATGTCGAGAAATTTATATCCGGCAACGGCTCTTGAGCGGTCTCGCTCGCCGGCGCTTCAGTTGGTTTGACCGCCGCCGTGGTCTCATTGGGCGAATCCGTGGCTTCCTCCCGGGCTTCTCCCGTCTCCGGCGAAAAGCGTCGGCGATCTTGAACCGTAAACCCCTTACTCTCTTGCTTGCCTTCTTCGCTTGCCATTGATCGACTCCGCAACCGACTAGAAAAAACGCCTGGGCCTCGCGCCGGCGATCATTGGCCGCGGATCCCAGGCGTTAATTAAACCATTTCGATATTAGTTTGATTCAAGCACGACGCTTGTTCTAGCAACTAGTTCAGAACAATCTTTCAGTGGAAGATCTTCGTCAAACTGTAATCCCTGCCCCCCCCCCTTGTCAAGCTCGCCACCTCCGGCAGCTTGCGCATCACGTCGATGACTTCTTCGGCAGAAAGCTCGCTCAAGCAGGCGCGGTGCGGACAACTTTTCATCGTCGAATTCGAGCAAGGTGAACAGTGAACTTGCCGGCTGATCACCGTGACTCGTCGGCCGCGCGGCGCCCATTGACGCGGATTAGACGGCCCGAAAAGCGCCACGGTCGGGACCCCGATGGTAGAGGCCATGTGGGTGATCCCGCTATCGTTGCCGAGGTAGACGGTGCTCCGGTTAATCACGGCGGCCACTTGCGACAATGTCAAGTCGCTTACCGCCAAACAATCTTCACGCAGCCGATCGATGCCGCCTCTCGCCGCTTCCACCGGACCGACGAGAAGCATGGCGATCCCGCGGGTCCTTGCGCCCCACCAGTTGGCCACGGCAAGGAAACACTCCTCCGGCCAGTTCTTCTCGCGCGCGCCACTGCCCGGCGCGATCGTCAACACCGCTCGGCCTTGCAATGAATTATCCGTCCAAAAGTTTTCGCACCAGCGAAGCGCTTCGTCGCGCAGCCCGATCACGGGCTCGCTTTGCACAGCTGCCGACAAGCCGAGACAGCGCAAATAATATTCCGCCTGATGTTCAGTCGCAGCCGCCGGACGAAATGGAAATATTTTGCTCCGCCCATGGCTCGCCGCTTGCAGCCGGTCGACAAACACCGGCTGTTGACTGCCCATCCATGAATAGACCGCCGCATATGCGCCGAACTGATCGTGTAACCGTGAATCTCGCGGCGTCGTTTCAACGAACAGACTGCTAATCTCGGCAGACTCAAGTGATCGAACCGCGACGTCACTGGGAACCAGGTCGGCAAATTCGCTGTGCGTGTAGAGATCGACTCGGTTACCGCGCGACAACGCTTGCAGCGCGGGCAAGAAACAAACGAAATCGCCAAGCGCGCCGGGAAAGATCACGCACGCGCGCAACGAATTCGTTTTCTGCGACCATCGATCGAACGGTTTCATTGACATTGCCGGAGCGACACTATAGCATTTGGCCAACGACGATTCGAATTTCACTCCCATTTAGAAAGACGAAACAATTGTGGCTAGCTTGAATGGCGCGCGCTCCGTTCTGGAACTCATCGGCTCCACACCAGTGGTCAAATTGAGAACCCTCCCCGACCAGAACGATGCGGAAGTGTGGGCCAAACTCGAATCTTTTAATCCCGGCGGGTCAGTTAAAGATCGCATCTGCTTGAACATGATCGAGACCGCGGAGCGCCAGGGCAAACTCAAAGCCGGCGCCACCATCGTCGAGCCGACCAGCGGCAATACCGGCATCGGCCTCGCCTTGATCTGCGCCGTCAAAGGCTACCGGCTGATTTTAACCATGCCCGACACCATGAGCGAGGAGCGGCGCAGCCTGCTTTCCGCCTACGGCGCGCATCTCATCCTGACACCGGACACTAAGGGGATGGGCGGCGCGATCCATAAAGCCGAGGAGCTTCAGCAGGAGCACAGCGATTACTTCATGCCCCAGCAGTTCAACAACCCGGCCAATCCGGATATTCATCGCAAAACTACGGCACAGGAATTACTGAAGCAATTCAAACGCATCGACGCCTTCGTCGCCGGCGTGGGCACCGGCGGGACGATAACCGGCGTCGGCGAAGTGCTTAAGGACAAAATGAAAGGCGTGCGCATTTGCGCCGTCGAACCGGCGGCGTCACCGGTGATCTCGGGCGGCGAACCGGGATATCACAAGATTCAAGGCATCGGCGCTGGTTTCATTCCGGCGGTCCTCAACCGCGACATTCTCGACGAGATCATCACGGTGAGCGATGCCGAAGCGACGAGTTACGCGCGCCGTTTGGCCGCCGAGGAAGGCCTGCTGGTCGGCATTTCCTCGGGCGCGGCTTGCTGTGCCGCGTTGAAAGTTGCCAAGGCGTTGGGCAAAGGACATGTCGTCGTGGCGATTTTCCCCGACAAGGGCGAGCACTATTTGAGCACCGACCTGTTCAGCGACAAGCGATGGACGCAAAATTCCAACGGCTAACCCAACTGCTCGGTGAATCAGAACGGCTGCTCGTCGCCTTTTCCGCGGGGGTCGATTCGACATTCCTGCTCAAAGCCGCGCATATGGCGATCGGCGAGCGGGCCATCGCGCTCACCGCATCGTCACCCACCGTTCCCCCTGGCGAGATTGACGCGGCGAAGAATTTTGCCAACAGACTCGGTTGCCGCCACATCGTTCTCGATTCCCATGAATTAACCAATCCGTCTTTTTCACAGAATCCAGTTAACCGCTGTTTTTTCTGTAAGGATGAGCTCTACCGGATCAGCCGCGCCGAGGCGGACAAGCTCGGCATCACGACCATCGTCGACGGCACCAATCTCGACGACCTCAAAGACCACCGTCCGGGATTGAAGGCCGCCGACGCATGGGGCGTGCGCCATCCCTTGGTCGAAGCGGAAATGTCTAAAGACGACATTCGCCGCTACAGCCAAGAGCTGAGCTTACCGACCTGGGACAAGCCCTCAAGCCCCTGCTTGTCATCACGCTTTCCTTATGGCACGGAAATCAACCTTGAACGGTTAAAGAAAATCGGCGCCTGTGAAGTGTTTATGAAGGAACTTGGTTTTCGCGAGTTTCGCGTACGCTACCACGGCGAGCTCGCGCGCATTGAGGTTTCCCAGAGCGAAATCGACCGCCTCTTCGACAAATCGATTCGAGAAGCCATCGTCAAAAGGTTCAAAGAAGTCGGGTTTAACTTCGTCAGCTTAGATTTACAGGGGTTTCGCAGCGGCAGCTTGAACGAAGCCTTGCAAAAGCAAGCCGTCTAAGGAACCCGCCCTTCGCGGATCATCAGTTCCGCCAGCCAGAGGTCTTCCGGCAAAGTGATTTTGAGATTTGTCCGTTCGCCTTCGAGAACATAAACCGGCTTGCCTAAACGCTCGACCACCATCGCATCGTCGGTGACCTCGACGCCGTCACTTTCCGCCTGCTGATGTGCCGCTACGATCAGCTCTTTTTGAAACACTTGCGGCGTCTGGATCTCCCAAAGGGAGCCGCGCTCGGGAGTGGAACGGATCAGACGATCGTCGCCAACGACTTTGATCGTGTCGCGCGCCGGCAACCCGACCACCACCGCGCCTTTTTCAGCTGCGCTTTCGGCGCACCGGTCAATTAGCGCGGCGGATACAAATGGCCGCGCGCCGTCGTGGATCATCACAACGTCGATATTGGCCGCCACTCTTTCGAGCCCCCGCTTGGCCGATTGCTGTCGAGTCGCGCCGCCCGTCTGTAACCGATACGGACGATTGCATAGCAGCGAGTCGGCGCCGAGCAGCGAACCGCAACGGTCCATTTCACTGGCCGCAACGACCAAGACCACCTGCTCGACCGTTTTCGCTGCGAACACCCGGTCCAAGGTGCGTAGCACCAACGGCCGGCCCGCGATGGGTAGATAGGTTTTGGCGACGTCGCCGCCGATTCGGCGGCCCGCTCCGGCAGCTAGGACAATTGCGGCAACATGCATGGCCAACTCTTAATTTTCGGGTTCTTCGAGCTTCCGTATGGGCAACCTAGCACTATCACCTTGATTTCGGTCACCACGAAGATCACGACGGACATGAAGGGTTCGGGTGATTCAAACTCCGAAATTCGCGCTCCCTTCGGCGGAGTTTATCCTGGGCGTAGCCGAAGGGCTTAAGGTAAGCTTCGTGTCCCTCGCGGTGAATACTCTTCCACGCAAAACCCAGAAGAAGCAATTTTCGAAGCCACTTCTTGGGCTGGGTTAATAGCAAATAAAAAAGCCGAGAGATAGGCTCTCGGCTCTTCACAAACGGTTTAAAGCAAACTGTTAGTGGGTAAAAATATGGCGCAACTCCTCCATGATCTTTTCCTCGGAGTGAGAACGGGCGATGGAAAGCTCCTTAACCAACAAGTTGCGTGCCGTATCCAGCATCTTCCGTTCGCCGAAGGACAACTCCTTGTCCCCCTTGAGCACAAAGAGATCGCGCAACACTTTGGCGATTTCTAGTATCGATCCGGTTTTGATCTTTTCAGTGTATTCTCGATAACGGCGATTCCAGGTCTGCTGGTCGGTTTCAACCTTTTTCTGGCGCAAGACTTTGTAAACTTTGGTCACCATCGCTCGATCGATAATTTTGCGCAACCCCACTGAGTTAACGTTATCGATCGGAATCATAATCTTCATGTCGGTTTCAAGTATTCGCAACATGTAGAACTTTTTCTCCGTCCCTGAGATGACGTGACTACGAATCGCTTCTATCTCACCGACCCCATGGGCCGGATAAACAACCTTCTCGCCTACTTTAAACATACGGACCTCCTAGTGAAGCGGAGCCTTCCCCGAGTAGTTGGAAAAATAGACGGCAGTTATTGCCGTCAAAACATGGCTGGTGGCTGTAAGAATGGAATCGAAATGGGTGCGAATTAACTCGGGTGAGCGGCTGGCGAGTGGATCGTGGTCGAAAGTGAAATTCAAACATGCCGCCTCTTTTGGAGCGAGAGCGTACCAGCAAAAAATTTGGCGGTCGAAAAGTTCAGACCGCCATAAAAAGTTACAACTTATACTCAGCTTATACAATAGACGGCGACAAGCCGTCAAGAGCCGAATCAATTATGAAACAAGAAATCTTTCAATACTTTACACATGAAATATTAAAAGCCCGTAGGAATCGTCAGAATTTAAAGTATCGGATTAGAAATTAACATTGTCGCGGCAGCTCTAAGGTCATCGCCAGCGCATCCTCACCGTCGTCGGAGTAGTATCCTTTTCGAACCCCAGCTACGATAAATCCCATCGACTCGTAAAGCTTTTGGGCTGGTAGATTAGACTTCCTTACCTCAAGTGTCACTCGATTTATCAATTGCTCCCTGGCATGGCCCAGGACTCGACTGAGGAGCAGCCGCGCAACGCCGCGCCGCCGAAAATTCAAATGAGTTGCCACGTTATGAACATCGATGGTTCCAGGCAGAAGCCAAAAGAGAACATATCCAATAATTTTGCCGTCGACCTCGGCCAGGATCGAACGCGCACAGGCCACTTGCAGCTCTTGCAAGAAGAATCCCTGACTCCAGGGAAACCGATAAGAGCTCCGTTCGAGCACCATGATCTCGTCCAAGTCCGCGGTGGTCATCGGTCTAAACCGGATACCCTCCCCGAACGCGAAAAAGCCACAGTCCTTTGCCGGTGGCTTTTCTAACGGAACCTGAGCTGCTTTGGATGCGCTGTTGATCACTGCACGACCGAAATTTTCCCGCCTAGGCTTTCACGAGCAGAATTTCCAGAAGTTTGTTTTCAAATTGATGCGCGAATCCGGTAATTCGCTGTTGAAAAGGAATGGTCGTTGTAAACTCCGGTGGGAACGCACCGACGCTGGAGGAGATCTTCCGCACTTTGTCGTCGACGCATTTGCCCTTCACGACCAACTGTCCGTCTTTAAGCGCCAAATCGTAATCGTAGTCGGGCATTTCGTCTGGCAGTTGGTCACGGCTCGCCACGCCGATCTCGGGAATCCAGCGCGGGAACTGCATGCGCACGAGGAATGCCCCACCGCAGTCCTCGACTGTGTACACATTACCGTAACGGCGCTCTCGTTCTAGCTTATCGACAAAACCGTCGGAGTAAAATCCATCCACTGGAATCGGCAGCTCCCTGACTAGGCCCAAGTACTTCGCGAAAAAAGGTTCGGCTAACCACCCCAACGGGCCACCATAGAGGGAAGGTAAAAAGATCATCTCATCCGCTGGTTTCGCTTTAAAGATCCCATCCTTCAGGCGAACGATACTCTCGATGACCGCCACGAGAAATCCGCCCAGGAGCCAGAGGTTTGCGTCCCGACTGAAGATGACCTCTGGATTGTTCGGCAGTGCCGCCAACACTATCGCCACGAGAGGATAAAGCACGGCATTATGAACGATATTGAGGGCGGTGCTCCCCGCCGCGGTAAACCACGGCGTTTGCATCGCCGTTTCGAGCCGCTTCTTGATTCCGTGTGGAAACGAACCTATCACGGGCTGGAGCACAATCACGGCGGTTCGCATCATGCCCGTTAGTCGACTGCCGGGCGCAGTAAATTGGTTGGAAATTTCCACGAATTTTCCCGGCATTTCATTCGGAAAAGTTTTCTTCGGCCTCGGTTCCTGCTTAATCTGCGCCGGTTTGGCCGGAGCAACTTGCGGTGGGGGTTTCGCCGCGACCGGCGCTACAGCCGGCTTCGGTGCTGCCACCGGCGCGGCTGCGACCAATTTTGCCGGCGCCGCTGGAGCCGCAGCAAAAGAGGCGGTTTCGCCCTTGCGAAATCGCGATTGGAAATTTTCACCGAAGCTGGTTTCCGGATGGAGCGCTCGTGCACGCGCGATCAGGACCTCTTCACTCTCGATATTGTTTTGATCAGTCACGCAAACGTCGACGGGACAGACCGCCGCGCAGGCTTCGTAATCATGAAAGCCAACGCATTCGGTGCACAAAAGCGGATCGATGACATAAACGGGATCACCTTGGCTAATTGCGTTATTTGGGCATTCCGGTTCGCATGCCCCGCAGTTAATGCAGTCCGCTGTGATCATCGTCGCCATTAAAATACTCCCTGTAAGCTTTTAATTTGATTACTTGTTTCCCGTTGGGAAGTCAATAATTTTCACTCTTATTGCAAGTCGCGGAAAGATCATGTTAGCTACCTCTTCGAGGGCGGCGTACCCAAGTGGTTAAGGGAGAGGTCTGCAAAACCTCGATGCAGCGGTTCGAATCCGCTCGCCGCCTCCAATTTCACTTTGATATCGTTAGAGATTCCTAGTCCGCGTCCTCTTCGCACTAAAAAAATGTTCCGGTTTTGTTCCAAGTGCAGCGGCGAAACCGCGTTGATCGCTTTTTTCAATTCGTCAGACACCATACTTTCTTTCGCCCGCGCTTCGCTCGCTTGAGCTTCGAATCGTTCGGTCAGCTTTGCCACGGCCAGCGCTCTGTGTTCTTGGGCTAGGTGGGTGTAGCGGTTGGTCATGTTGATAGTCTTGTGGCCCAAGAGTTCCTTCACGGTGACCAAATCCACGCCCGCCATGACCAAATGTGAGGCAAAGGTATGTCTGCGGTCATGGAAGCGGAAATCCGCGATCCCTGCCGCTTTACAAGCCTTCTTGAAGGCATCGTAGACGGTGACCTTGCCGATCTTGTCGCCCCACGGCCACATAAACAGTGAATCACCGTAACGGTTCTCGTTCAAGCAATTCAAAGCGTCCTGTGTCGGTTGATTGATGGCGATGCTCTTAGGTCGGAGCGTCTTACTCTGAACGATGCTTATCACGCCGCGCTCGAAGTCGACGTTCTCCCATTTCATGCTCAAGAGTTCGCCTTGTCGCATTCCAGTGTTGAGCGCCAGTGTCACCAAAGGCAAAAGCCACGGCGAAGTCACCTGCCTTTCCGCAGCAGAGCTATAATCAAAAAGTGTGGAAATAGGAAATAGGTAGGCGTACCCTTTCGCAAACCAAAAACGAAAGGCTGCCTGGTGGAACAGGCAGGGAAAGGATACGCCGAATGAAAGAAAAACATATTGAGGGAAATGAAGCAAAGGAAAA
>Ga0208454_1000084_pt1 | contig 67143 bp, 50 predicted proteins | sample EasRivMeERMZT100_FD_187530 | JGI IMG/M metagenome (GOLD analysis project Ga0208454, IMG submission 187530) | Soil microbial communities from meander-bound floodplain in the East River, Colorado, USA - East River MetaG ERMZT100 (SPAdes) (version 2) | ecosystem: Environmental > Terrestrial > Soil...
TTGAGAGGTCCCATGGGGTCGCATGCCCCATAGCATAAAGGATTCTTGAATGGATATCCATTATTTATACGAGAGTCAATAACTGGGGAATCCAAAGGGGGCTAGCATCCCCTTTGGTCGCGTGCGGGGTTAATACCCCGTACGCGAAATGCGCCGTTTATTGCTAAAGAATCAGCCACAAAACCAACGGAATCGATAAGAGCGAGATCAGTGTGCTGATCACGACGATGGAGGCGGCAAGGCCAGGATCTTGACGGTATTTTTCCGTCAGAACGAAATTAATCACCGCCGCCGGCAGCGCGCCGTAGAGTAGCAAAACTTGGCGGTTGACGCCTTGGGCGCCGAGCAAATAGACGGCGAGATTGGCCACGGCGAAGCCGCCAACGACGCGCACCAACGCGCCGCCAAGAGCATGACCCCATTGCAGCGATTCAACCTCATGGAGCCGGTAACCGAGGCTGATCAACATGATCGGAATCGTCGCTTGGCCGAGCATCGCCAACGGTTGCAGCAAGAGTTCGGGCAGTTGGATTTGCAGCAGATTAAAACCCAGACCGGTGAGCGTGGCGTAGATCAGCGGCAAGCGAAAAATCTCCGCCCAGTTGCCGCGCCCCTGCAAAATATAGATCCCTAACGAGTACTGTAAAAACGTGCATATCACGAATAACAGCGTGGCACGCTGCAGACCGGCTTCGCCGAAAGCGAAAAGCGCTAGCGGAATTCCCATATTGCCGGCGTTCATGAACAAGGTCGGCAGAGCAAAGCCGCGCGAATGGAAGCGGAATGTTTTGAAGTAAAGCTGGACCAATAGAGCAACGCCGGCGTAAATCGCGCCGATGCCGCTCGCCAGGATCACCAAATCGCCGGCGTAAAGCGGTTTGCTGACGAGCGAAGTGAACACCAGCGAAGGCGTGCCCAGATAGACGATAATTTCCGTCACTGACGAAAGGTTGATTTTTTTCCAGTGGGCAAAACCGAAACCAGCGGCAATCAGCAGAAAAACTCGGATGACGGGAGCGAGCGGCGTGAAAAATTCCATTAAGAAGAAGCGAAACTTTCTCGATCAGAGCGAACCTAACAGGATCAAGCTCAACATTTCGCTCAACTCGATCATCGCGCCAAAGTTGTCGTGGGTGAGCACCGCATGACGACGATGCAACAGACCGCGCGCAAGCAATGCCAGGATGGACAAGCAGAGCCCGATCCACAATCCTTTACGGCCCAACAGGGCAACGGCGAGGCCAAGGATCGCGATGGTCGTCACCAGTAGATGCCAGAAGCGCAGGTTTTCAGCAATCCGGCGTGCCGTTTCTTCACAACGATCATGGTAGCCGCAAATGAAAATAACCAACGTCCAGCGCGCAAACGCGGGTGTCAGGAGCAAACTCAAGGCGATCTTGTCATCCAAAACGTCGACCGCTCTGATCTTGCACAGAATCAGCAAAAGCACGGCACTCGAGCCGAAAGTATTTTCTCGCGTGCCGGCGCCGCCCATCCGGTCCATGAGCAAGGCGTCGAAGGTTTTCTTCACACCATCGCAGTGAACCGCGCCGGTGGCGAGCACCAAGAAGCCGATCAGAAAAATGCTCAGCAGTTGGGAATCGAGATAGAGGCCTAAGCCATAGTTGAGAAACGCGAGCACTAGTCCGAAAAATAAACCCACCACGGGAAAGTAGACCGCTGCCGCGCCGATTGATTCTGGCGTTGGCTCTTTTGGCACCAAGCGGCCCCAAACGGTCAAGTATTTAAAGGCCGCAATCAGGCTTTCCATGCTCTTCCTTTTCGCTCAGCGTCCCTAATGCTGTCAATCGGTTTATGGCCCTATCGGCGACTTTTGCGCGGGTTTTTCCGCAGGCCGGGAAATTCTTATTTTTGTGCTTATAAATCAATCGCTTAGAGACGATCTGTCGCTTTACTTTTTGAGCGCTTTCCGGTACTATGAAAAACACTGATAAATCGTCCTAAGTCCAGAACTTTTCAAGAAAAAATATAACCCGGCGTTAGGTGCAAATGGCTGAAACAAAAACCCCACCGAATTCGCAATATGGTGCGGAAAATATCAAGGTCTTAGAAGGCCTCGAAGCGGTCCGAAAGCGGCCCGGCATGTATATTGGTGATACCAGTGAGCGGGGTTTGCATCACTTGGTGTATGAAGTTGTCGATAATTCCATCGACGAAGCGTTGGCGGGGCACTGCGACACCATCGACGTCAAGATTCATATCGACAACAGCGTTACCGTCATCGACAACGGCCGCGGCATTCCCGTCGATATCCATTCCGCCGAAGGAGTGTCGGCGGCGGAAGTCGTGCTCACCAAACTCCACGCCGGCGGTAAATTTGACAAGGCATCTTACAAAGTTTCCGGTGGTCTGCACGGCGTCGGTATTTCAGTCGTCAATGCACTCTCGGAAACTTTGGAAGTTGAAATCAAGCGCGACGGCAAGGTTTACCAACAGAGTTACGTGCGCGGCGACCCGCAAGCGCCGCTCAAAGAAGTCGGAAAGTCGAAAGAACGCGGCACGCGGGTGACGTTTAAGCCCGACGGTCAGATCTTCGAGACCACCGATTTTAGCTTCGATATTCTCTCCCAGCGGTTGCGCGAGCTGGCGTTCTTAAATCGCGGCGTTAAAATTAGCATCGACGACGAGCGTACACAGAAAAAGCATGAGTTTTTCTACAAGGGTGGTCTCTTGTCCTTTGTCGAGCATTTGAACCGAGCCAAAAGCGCGATCCATCCCAAGGTGGTGCACTTCGAAGGTGAAAAAGACGGCGTCGAAGTGGAGATCGCCATGCAGTGGAATGACGGCTACACGGAAAACGTCTTCTCGTTCTGTAACAACATCAACACCATCGAAGGCGGCACGCATCTGATCGGTTTTCGCTCGGCGCTAACCCGCTCGATCAACAATTACGCACTTAACAGTGGCCTGCTGAAAAAAGACGAAGAGAATTTGCAAGGCGACGACGTGCGCGAGGGCTTGACCGCGGTCATCAGCACGAAAGTCCCCGAACCGCAGTTCGAGGGACAGACCAAGACCAAACTCGGCAACAGCGAGGTCAAAGGTATCGTCGAAGCGTTAATCAATGAAAAGCTCGGCAGCTATTTGAGCGAGCATCCGGCCGACGCGAAAAAGATCGTCGCCAAGGGCATCGAAGCGGCGCGCGTACGCGAGGCGACGCGCAAAGCCAAAGATTTGGCGCGGCGTAAAGGCGCGCTGGATTCCGGTTCCCTGCCGGGCAAACTCGCCGACTGCCAAGAGCGCGACCCGGCATTGAGCGAGCTTTATCTCGTCGAAGGCGATTCCGCCGGCGGTTCCGCGAAGCAAGGCCGCGACCGGCGCAACCAAGCGATCCTGCCGCTGAAAGGCAAAATCCTCAACGTCGAGAAAGCCCGCTTCGACAAGATGCTGTCATCCCAGGAAATTCGCTTGATGATCACCGCCTTGGGCACCGGCGTCAAGGAAGATTACGATCAGACGAAACTGCGCTATCATTCGATCATCATCATGACCGACGCCGACGTCGACGGCTCACATATTCGCACGTTGCTGCTCACGTTCTTTTATCGCCAAATGCCCGAGCTGGTCGAAAAGGGCTATCTGTTCATCGCTCAGCCACCGCTGTTTAAAGTTAAAAAGGGCAAGCAAGAGCGTTATCTCAAAGACGAGCCGTCGCTCGACGATTATTTGATCGAGCTCGGTACCGAAGATGTCCGGCTGCGCTCAGTCAGTAGCGACAAGGGAAACAGCATCGCCGGCCAGCCGCTACAGAATTTCATCAAGAAGATTTCCCGTTGGGAAAAGCTCATGGCGATGATCGCTCGCAACAAGAAGAAGAACCGCAACGTGGTTGAGGCGTTGTTGCTAGAGGACGGTTTCAGCGATGAAACCCTGCGCGACCCAAAGGCGCTCCAAGCGCTCGAAGGCCGTTTGGCTTCTTACGTCGCCCTGATGGCACCAGAACAGTCGCCGCTGTCCTGTATGCTGGAGGATGACGTCGAGCATAATTGTTTCAAGCTGGTTGTTTCCACGCGCGCCAACGGCACCGGATTCCAGACGGTCATCGATCGGGAGTTTCTCATCAGCCCGGAGTTCAAGGAAATCAGAAAACTCTTTAGCGATCTGATGAGCAGTAGCATGCCGCCGTACGCCGTGGAGAATGGCGAGCAAAAGGCGCAGCTGCGCTCGCTGACGGAAGTGTTCCACTACTTCATGGAGAGCGGTAAGAAGGGGTTGGCGGTCCAACGTTATAAGGGCCTCGGCGAAATGAACCCTAGCCAGCTCTGGGAAACTACCATGAATCCGGAAACGCGGGTGCTCTTGCAGGTGCGCATCGAAGACGCGGTCGAGGCCAACGATATTTTTTCGACTCTGATGGGCGATGAAGTTGAGCCGCGCCGCAAATTCATCGAAGAGCATGCGCTGACGGTTAAGAATCTCGACATCTAATCCATCGGTTGGCAGCGGACCGTTAATTAAGTTCAAACCTAGACGTGCGCCGAGGGATCATTCGGCGCGCCAGGAGTGGCATGGAAGCGACAATTAGACCGCAAAAAGTTCCCGTCTACATCGAAGAGGAAATGCGCGAATCGTTCATGGCCTACGCCATGAGCGTGATCATCAGCCGCGCGCTTCCCGATGTTCGCGATGGGTTAAAGCCCGTGCATCGCCGGGTGCTCTACGCCATGTACGACGCCGGCAATAGCTCCGATCGGCCTTATAAGAAATCCGCCCGTTTGGTCGGCGATATCATGGGCAAGTATCATCCCCACGGCGACACGGCGATCTACGACACGATCGTGCGCATGGCGCAGGATTTCAATCTGCGTTATCCGCTGGTCGACGGCCAGGGAAATTTCGGCTCCATCGACGGCGATAATCCGGCGGCCATGCGCTACACCGAGATCCGCATGACGACACTGGCGGAGGAGATGCTCGCCGACATTGAGAAAGAGACCGTCGATTTCACCGCCAACTACGATGACACGTTGAAAGAGCCGTCGGTCTTGCCGTCGCGCATTCCCAACTTGCTGATTAACGGTTCGGCCGGGATCGCGGTGGGCATGGCGACCAACATTCCACCACATAACTTGAGCGAAGTGATTGACGCCTTGGTTGCCCTGATCGACAATCCGGAGCTGGCGATCAAACAATTGATGCGCCATATTCCCGGCCCGGACTTTCCCACGGCGGGTTTCATTCACGGCCGGGAGCCGATCATACAGGCCTACAACGAAGGCAAAGGGATCATCCAGATGCGCGGCAAAGCCTTCACCGAAACCGTCAAGCGCACCGGCAAGGAACAGATCATCATCAGCGAAATTCCTTATCAGGTGAACAAGGTTCGGTTGATCGAACAGATTCGCGATCTGGTTCTGGAAAAGAAGCTCGAAGGGGTCGCCGATCTGCGCGACGAGTCGGACCGCGAGGGCATGCGCATCGTGGTCGAGCTGAAACGCGACGCGGTGGCGGAAATTATCATCAACCAGCTTTACAAACATACGGCGCTGCAAGAGTCTTTCGGCATCAACATGCTCGCCATCGTCGACGGCAGGCCGAAGCTACTCAACCTCAAGGAAGCGCTGAAGTGTTTTCTCGACCACCGTAAGGAAGTGGTGACCCGGCGCACCGCCTACGATCTGCGCAAGGCCGAGGAGCGGCTGCATATTTTGGAAGGCTACCGCATCGCGCTCGACAATCTCGACGCGGTGATCGCCTTGATCCGCAATTCGCCGGATCCGCGCGTCGCCCGCGAAGGTTTGATGACCAACTTCGCTCTGAGCGAGATTCAAGCCCAGGCGATCTTGGATTTGCGTTTGCAGCGTTTGACCGGTCTAGAGCGCGACAAGATCATGGAAGAGCACCGCGAGACGGTTGAGTTGATCGCCAAACTGAGGGCGATTCTTGCCGACGAGCGGGAGATTTACAAAATCATCGTCGGTGAGCTCAGGGAAATTAGGGACAAGTACGGCGACGAGCGGCGCACCCAGATCGTCGAGCATTCCGACGAGATTTCCATTGAAGACATGATCGTCGACGAAGACATGGCGGTGACGATCTCCCATGACGGCTACATCAAACGCAACGCGGTTACGCTTTACCGGGCGCAGCGGCGCGGCGGCAAGGGCAAGATCGGCACGACGACCAAGGAAGAAGACTTCGTCGAGTATCTGTTCATCGCCTCGATGCATTCCTACATTCTCTTTTTCACCACGATCGGCAAAGTCTACTGGATTAAAGTTCACGAGCTGCCGCAGGCGAGCCGAGCAGCCCGGGGCAAGCCGATCGTCAATCTGCTCAACCTTGCATCTGGCGAAAAGGTTTCGGCGTTTCTCACCGTCCGTGAGTTTCAAGAAGGGCGCTATATCATTTTCGCGACCAAGAAAGGTTTGATCAAGAAGACCGAACTGATGGCCTATGCCAATCCTCGGCCCAGCGGCATTCGCGCCATCGGCTTAGAAGATGGCGACGAGGTGATTGGCGTGCGCCAGACCGATGGACAACAGGAGTTGATTCTCTCCACGGCTGAGGGCCAGTCGATTCGCTTCAAAGAGGAACAGGTTCGAGCTACCGGACGGGGCAGTTTCGGCGTTGTCGGTATGCGGCTCGATGAAGGGGATCAGGTCGTCAGCATGGAGATTCTGACCCGCGGCTTCGATGTGCTCACGGTGGCCGAGGGCGGCTTCGGCAAGCGCACCGAGATGGATGAGTACCGGCTGCAATCGCGCGGCGGTAAGGGCATCATCACGATGAAGACGACGGATAAAACCGGCCGGGTGGTCGGCGTGCAGCAAGTGACCGAGGATGACCAACTCATGCTGGAAACCACCAATGGCAAGATCATCCGCCTGCGCATCAAGGACATCCGTGTCATCGGCCGCAACACGCAGGGAGTGCGCTTGATCGAACTCGAAGAAGGCGAAAGGCTGGTTTCACTGGCGCGCTTAGCGGAGAAAGAAGAAGAGGAAGAGGGCGAAGGCGGGGACGGCGGCGAACAATAGCGATAAAAAAGTCAAAATTACAAATTCAAAAACATTCGGATTCATTAAACGCGGCCACGTCGCGGGCGGGGATTTAGCCCCGCCGCCAATTAAAAAATCGCAAAGGGGGATGCTCGCCCCCTTTGGAAACCCCATTTAGTTGTGCACGCCTCCAGAGGCGGAGTTAACATAGAATCGAGTATCGAATCGGCGGGGTTGAATCGGCATGGTTAGAGACATCGGAGTTGTCGGCGCCGGCGCCTGGGGTACCGCACTGGCCAAAGTGCTCGCTGACCGAGGCGAACAAGTAACGCTTTGGTGCCACGGCGCAGCTTGCTATCAAGACATTACTGACTGGCGCGAAAATCGCGTCTATCTTGCCGGCGTAGTCCTTCCCAGCAACATCGAGGCGACCCAGTCGTTAGAGCTGACGGTTACCGACAAGGATTTAATCATCTGCGCCGTGCCATCCCACGCCGTACGGGAAGTTTTCACCGAAGCTGCCGATTTAATCGGCCCCGAGACTTTGCTGCTTTGTGGCACCAAGGGTTTGGAAGAATTTAGGCTCTTGACCATGGGTGAACTCTTCGCCGATATTCTCGGCGAAGCCCATAAAAATCGGTTCGCATTCCTGTCTGGCCCGACCTTTGCCATCGAAGTGGCGCGCGGCCTCCCTGCTGCCGTGACCGTGGCCGCCCATACAGAAACCGTCGCCAAGATGATTCAAGAGCGCTTAAACACGCCGAACTTGCGAGTTTACACTTCGACGGATGTAGTCGGCGTGCAAATCGGTGGCGTGGTGAAAAACGTCATCGCGATCGCCGCCGGCATAAGCGATGGTCTCGGCTTAGGACAGAACGCACGCGCCGCGCTGATCACCCGCGGACTAGCAGAGATGACACGTTTGGCGACGCGGATGGGGGCCGATCCCATGACGCTTGCCGGCTTGCCGGGTTTGGGCGACTTGGTTCTTACTTGCGCCGGTGACTTGAGCCGCAATCGCAGCGTCGGCTTGCAAATCGCCAGCGGCAAAAGCTTGCGGGAAATTACCGGTTCGACCCATAGCGTTGCTGAAGGCGTGCGCAACACCCGGTCACTTTGTTCATTGGCGCGGCGACTTGGCGTCGAGATGCCGATCGTCGAACAGATGTTTGCGGTGCTCTATGGCGGTAAAAAGCCGGCCGAGGCGGTGCGCGATTTAATGCAGCGTTCCTTGAGGCCCGAGGCCGGCTAAAATTGACTTAAGGTGGCCGGTGTGATTCAAATAACCACTTGGCCGTTAAGATGGCCTGAGGGAGTATTATTTCTATGAAACGAACCTATCAACCAAGCAACGTCAAACGAAAACGGACCCATGGTTTTCTCGCCCGCATGGAAACCCCCGGCGGGCGCAACGTGCTCCGGCGGCGCCGGGCCAAGGGGCGGAAAAAGCTCACGGTTTCGGTCCCGCCAAAACGGGCTCGCAGCTAATCGCGGCCAATGGCGCCGACCGGCAGCGCACGGTTTCCGAAAACGGCCCGCCTGCGTAAGCGTCCCCAATTCTTAAAATTGTCGCGCACCGGCAACAAGTTTCAATCGGCCCACTTCGTTGTTATCAGTAAGACCAATGACGTTATCGAGAACCGGCTCGGGATCACAGTGAGCGGTAAGGTTGGTAACTCGGTGGTGCGCAATCGGATCAAGCGGCAGGTGCGGGAGTTTTTTCGTCGCCACCGCGCCGATTTGCCCAAGGGCACCGATTTTCTGATCATCGCACGAAGCGGCGCAGCGAGCTTGGCTGGAGAACTTATCATGAGCGAGCTGGAACGGACCTTGCTGCCGCGGCGCGTTCAGTGCCCATCGTGATGCAAATCCTTCGAACGCTACTCAGGCTGCTGCTGTTAGGTTACCGCAAGATGCTGTCACCGTTGCTGCCTCGGTCTTGCCGGTTTTACCCCACTTGTTCGGCGTACACCGAGCAAGCGATTGAGAAACATGGCATCCTCAAAGGTATCTTTTACGGTTTGTGGCGTATCGCTCGCTGCCACCCAGGGCACGGCGGCGGATACGATCCGGTGAAATGATTTCGATCCATGGATAAACGCGCACTCATAGGTATAACGCTCTCGGTGCTGGTTCTGATCGGTTACCAGCAGTTCATAAACTATTACTATGGCCCGCCGCCTACGGACGGCCCAGCGCCAGCCAGCGTAAAGACTGAAGCGGAGAAGAGTTCGGCGCCCGTCGCGGCGCCATCAGTGCCCACCGTCGCGCCGGCCCAAGTCACCCCGGCAGAGATCCCATCGGGACAATCGGCCAAGGACCTCAGAGTCGAGTCCGACAATTACATCGCCATTTTTACGACCCAGGGCGCGCGGCTGAAAAGTTTTAAATTTAAAAAATTCCGCACGTCGACGGACGAAAAGAGCCCGCCCTTCGAGATCGTCTCGACCGCCGCTGGCGTGCCTTTGCCGTTGGGGGTTCGCTTGCAAACGCCGGCGCCATTCGAAGACAGCGCGCTGGTTTACGCGGTGCAAGGCACCGATCTGAAATTGACCGGCGATGCCAAAGGGAGCTTGGTCTTCCAGGGCCAGGCGTCCAACGGTACGGTGATCACCAAAGAGTTGACGTTTAGCGGGGCAACTTATTCCATCGGTCTCGCAGTTGGCGTGAAGTCGGCCGATGGCACAGCTCTGGTGCCGGAAGTTTTGCTCACCGACAAGAGCGATCACACCGAGCCCAATCACGATGCGCCATTTGAAGGCTTCATCGCGCTGGTCGACAACAAAATCAAGCGTGAAGCGGCGACGGAAGCGGTCAAAGGCCATGAGTTCAGCGGTGACGTTTCCTGGTCCGGCTTCGGTCATACATACTTTTTCTTCGCCTTGCTGCCCGATAACGGCGCGCAACACAAAATTACCGTGCGCCAAGCCGGCACTGCCCTGACGGCTGCGATCAACGGCCCCGCGGCCAATGGCCGCTACACGCTTTTCATCGGGCCCAAGGAGCTCGACCTGTTACAATCGGTCGGCAAAGGCATCGAGCGCTCTATCGATTTCGGCTACTTCGGTTTTGTTTCGATCCCGTTTCTCTACGTCCTTCACTTTTTTCATCGCTTCACGGGCAGTTACGGCTTGGACATCATAATTCTAACCGTGCTGATCAAGCTCCTATTGTGGCCGTTGACGCACAAAAGCATGGTGTCGATGAAATCGATGGCCAAGCTGGCGCCGCAGATGGAAAAGCTCAAAGAGAAGTTAGGCGGCGATAAGGAAAAGCTCAACCGCGAAATCATGGAGCTCTACAAGCGCAACGGCGTCAATCCGCTCGGCGGTTGTTTGCCGATGCTCTTGCAGTTTCCCGTCTTCATCGGCCTCTATAACGCGCTCAGCACGCCGATTGAGCTGCGCCATGCGCCGTTCATGTGGATTAAAGACCTGTCGCGGCCGGACTGGCAGGCACTGCCTTTCACGTTGGGCGATTGGCATCTCGGCATCCCCGTCCTGACCATCCTGATGGGCGGGAGCATGTTTTTGCAACAATGGATGACCCCCTCGGCGGGTGATCCCAATCAAAGAAGAATGATGATGTTGATGCCGTTGATGTTTACGTTCATGTTCGTGTCGTTTCCCGCCGGCTTAACCGTGTACTGGCTGGTCAACAATGTCCTCAGCATTGTGCAGCAGCACTGGATTAACCGCAACCATGGATAGGCGTCCTCGAGAAAGGTCTGATTTATGGATTTCGTGGAAACCGAAGGCGATACCATAGATACCGCCATCGACAACGCGCTCAAGCTGCTCGGTGTTCCCCGCGATAAGGTTACGGTCGATATCATTAGCGAGGGGCGCAAGGGGATCTTGGGTTTCGGCGCGCAGAAAGCCAAGGTGCGCGCCGCGCTGCGCAAGTCGAGTCTTGATCAAAAAATAACCGAAGGGTCCGATATGCCGGCACCGCCGGTGGCTAATCCCGCCGGGGACACGATTGTGACCGCTGTCGAGCCGGTAGACTATTCGGCGATCACCGAGAAGGCGATGACCGCGCTGGGAGAAATCCTAGAGCACATGGGCGTGACGGCGACCGTCGAACAGAAATCCGCGGCCGACGGAGAAGAAATTATTCTCGAGGTCAAAGCGGCCGACAGCGGGCTATTGATCGGCCGGAAAGGTCAGACCTTGGAAGCGTTGCAATATCTCATCGGGCGTATCGCCGGCGAGCGTCAGGGAAGCGATGGACCGCATATCGTCATCGATATCGAAAACTATCGCGAGCGGCGCCGTAAGTCGCTGGAAGACATGGCGCTGCGTCTCGGCGAAAAAGCCAAGCGGCAGAGAAAAACCGTGACCGTAGACGCGTTGAGCGCCGCCGACCGCCGGATCATTCACGCGGCGCTGCAGGACGATCCTTGGGTGACCACCAAGAGCCTCGGTCAAGGATCCTATCGCCGGCTGCTGATCATCCCCGAAGGCGACCGAAAGAACCAAGACGAAGCCAAACCCTCGGCGCAAGAGCCGCCGGCGGCGCGGCCGCGGCGACGCAACGGGCGCCCCAACGGGGCGCCGATGCCGGTGAAAAAAGCAGACTGATTCGAAAAACGTGATCACGGTTCGTGCTGTGTTCGTTGGCACGGCGGCGAGTTTTGTCACCGCAGCGATTTCGCCCATGAATGAACTTGGATTCTACAATTGACAGTGAAACAGCGAGCGAGCCCCGGTCCTTGCGTAGCGAAGACCCTGGGCCTGTGCCCCTGAGCAGACAACAATTATCGGCGTCGAGCGAACGATCCGCGAATCCATGGGAACGACTTGCCAAGTTGACAAACGGACTTTGTAACTGCGGCGTTGGGTGTCTGCACTACTCCAGGCTCGCGCCTCGCTCGGCCCACACCGGAACCTCAACTGCGTCATCCGGGGTATGCCGGTGGGGATGATTTTTGTTGCTGATTGACCCGGTCTCGACGCTTCTCTATAGTTAAATCGTGATTCAACGCCGAAAAACCCGATCGTTACAAATTGGCAAGCTCACAGTGGGCGGCGATGCGCCGATCACCGTCCAGTCGATGACCAAAACCGATACCCGTGACGTGCGCGCCACGGTGCAGCAGATTTGGTCGTTGGAAGCGGCCGGTTGCGATATCGTGCGCTGCGCCGTGCCGGTGCGCGAAGCGGCCGAACAGCTCGGCGAAATCAAGAAACGCATCCGCATTCCGCTGGTCGCCGACATTCACTTCAATTACAAATTGGCGCTCATCGCCATCGAGCAAGGCGTCGACGGTTTGCGTCTCAACCCCGGCAATATCGGCGCGCGCAAATACGTCGAAGAAGTCGTGAAAGCCGCGTCGGAGCGAAAAATTCCCATTCGCATCGGCGTCAACGCCGGCTCCTTGGAGAAAGATCTGCTGCAAAGAGACAACGGCCCGACGGTCGAAGGGATGGTCGAGAGCGGGCTGCGCCATATTCATATTCTCGAAGATGTCGGTTACCGCGAAATCAAGATTTCGCTCAAAGCTTCCGATCCGTTGATGATGATCGAAGCGTACCGGGCGCTGGCCGATAAGGTTGACTATCCATTTCATCTTGGCGTCACCGAAGCGGGCACGCCATCGGTGGGCACGATCAAATCCGCGGTGGGATTGGGCACACTGCTCGCCGAAGGCATCGGCGACACGATCCGCGTTTCGCTCGCCGCCGATCCGGTCGAGGAAGTACGCGTTGGCAGGGAGATTCTTAAGGCCCTCGGACTCAAGAAGGAAGGTTTGACTTTCGTCGCTTGCCCGTCTTGTGGCCGTGCCGATGTCGATCTCGTCGGTCTCGCCAAAAAGGTCGAAGAAAGAATGCTGCCCTACAGCAATCTCAATCTCCACGTTGCGGTGATGGGCTGTGAAGTCAACGGTCCGGGCGAAGCGCGCGCCGCCGATCTCGGCGTCGCCGGCGGCAAGGGCATCGGTTTGATCTTCAAAAAGGGCGAAATCATCCGCAAGGTTCCCGAAGCCGAGATCGTCGACGCGCTGATGGAAGAAGTGGAAAAATTCGCCGCTGAAAAAGCAATCGAGCAGCAAGCCGCGGCGGACGTTTAAGTATCTTTTTCCCTCGGCCCTCAATCGCGCTCACAAATTATTTATGCGTTGGAGCAAGACCCTCATACCGACATTGAAGGAAGTGCCGGCGGACGCCGAGGTCATCAGCCACAAGCTGCTGGTGCGCGCCGGATTTATCCGGCAGATCAGCCGTGGCGTGTACGATTATTTTCCGCTCGCGCTAAAAGTCATCCGCAAGATCGAAGCGATCGTGCGCCAAGAGATGGACCGCGCCGGCGCGCAGGAATTGCTCATGCCGATATCCTCCCCCGCGGAGCTTTGGCAGGAGAGCGGCCGTTGGGATTACTACGGCAAAGAATTAATGCGCTTCAAAGACCGCAACGAACGCGACTTCTGTCTAGGTCCGACGCACGAGGAGATTGTCACCGATCTGGTGCGCCGCTCGGTGCGCTCGTACCGCGAGCTGCCGCTGAATCTCTACCAGATTCAGACCAAGTTTCGCGACGAGCCCCGGCCCCGCTTCGGCCTGATGCGCGGGCGCGAGTTCATCATGAAGGACGCCTACAGCTTTCACACCGACATCGACGATTGCCGGCGCGAGTACGACAACATGTATCAGACCTACAAGCGCATCTTCAGCCGATTGGGTCTGCGCTTTCGTCCGGTGGAGGCTGACACCGGCGCCATCGGCGGCAGCCTATCCCATGAATTCCAAGTGCTCGCCGAGTCCGGCGAAGATGCGATCGTCAGTTGCAACAGCTGCGACTACGCGGCCAACGTCGAGAAGGCTGAAGTCAAAGGCGGCCGGCCGGCGGGAAGGGAGATTTCCGAGGAGTCGCCCAAACTGGAGAAAGTCGCGACGCCGGGAAAGAAAAGCGTTGCCGAGGTCGCTGAGTTTTTAAACTTGACCGCGGATAAATTCATTAAGACATTGGTGTACAAGATCGATAGCGACGAATTGGTCGCGGCGCTGGTGCGCGGCGATCACGAAGTCAATGAGCTCAAGCTCCGCACCGTTCTCGGCTGCCGTGAAGTCACCCTCGCCGATGAAACTGCCGTTTCCGCTGCTACCGGCGCGGTGCCCGGCTACCTGGGGCCGATCGGACTCAAACTCCGTATCGTGGCGGATCTGAGCGTGCAAGGCATGCGCGGCGCGGTGACCGGCGCCAACGAAGCCAACGCGCATTTTGTCCAGGTCGACCAAGAGCGAGATTTCACGCCGTCGGCGTTCGCCGATTTGCGCCTTGCTGTCGGCGGTGATCCTTGTCCGCGCTGCGATGTGGGCCGCTTGGAAACTCACCGCGGCATTGAAGTCGGCCAGGTTTTTTATCTCGGCACCAACTACAGCGAGAAAATGGGCGCGACTTTTCTGGATGCCGAGGGGCGCGAACGGCCCATCGAAATGGGATGCTACGGCATCGGCATCAGCCGATTGGTGGCGGCGGCGATTGAGCAGAATCACGATGACAATGGCATCATCTGGCCTTTTTCGATCGCGCCGTTTCAGGTGTTACTCCTGCCGATCAACTACAAAGAGCAGAAACTGCGTGACGCGGCGGAGCAACTTTATGACGATTTGCAAAAACAGCATGTCGAAGTCCTGTTGGACGACCGGGATGAGCGCGCCGGCGTCAAATTCAAAGACGCCGATTTAGTCGGCATTCCTTTGCGCGTGACGATCGGCGCCAAGGGGTTAGAAAAAGGGATCGTCGAACTGCGCCGGCGGCGCGACGGCAAGACCGACGAGATTCCGCTCGCCGATGCGGTGCAACAGATTCAAAGTATTATCAGCCAATCCCTGCAGTCCTAAGCCATGGTTTCCAAGCTCGAGCTGGTACGCAAGCGCGGTTCCATGCGCGAGCGTTTGATCGTCGCACTCGACGTCGACACTTTGATCCAAGCGACCGATTTAGTCCGATTGCTGGGCAAGGAAGTCGGCATGTTCAAGATCGGCAAGCAGCTCTTCACCCACGCTGGTCCGCAAGCGGTGCGCTTGATCCAGCAGCTCGGCGGCGAGATTTTTCTCGATCTCAAATTTCACGACATTCCCAACACCGTTGCCAAAGCGGCCATCGAGGCGACTCGCCTGGGGGTGAGAATGTTCAACGTGCACGCCTCCGGCAGCTTGGAGATGATGCGGACGACGGAAAAAGAAGTACGCCGTGTATGCCGGCAAGAAAAACGGCGCAAGCCGATCATGCTGGCGGTGACCGTGCTGACGAGTTTGAATCAAGACGATCTACAGCGAGTCGGCGTCGAGCGCAAAGTCGCCGATCAGGTCGTGCGCTTGGCCCTGCTGACCAAGGAAGCCGGCATGGACGGCGTGGTGGCGTCGCCCCATGAAGTCGCTGATATTCGCGCAGCTTGCGGCCGGCGTTTCGTCATCGTCACGCCCGGCATTCGACCGGCCGAGGCCAACCGTGACGATCAACAGCGCGTCATGACTCCGGCAGATGCCGTGCGCGCCGGCGTCGACTACATCGTCGTCGGCCGGCCGATCATCGAGGCGAAAGATCCTGTCGCCGCCGCCCGTGCGATCATCGCCGACATGGAACATGCCGGGAAGTGAATCGGCTTGCGCACTCCCGAGTGTATTCTGGGGCGTGCCAGTTTGGGCTCTCTGCTTTCTGCCTCCTGATTTTTTCTGGCTGCCAACTGATCACTGATTATTGGAGACTAATTCTTCCAGAAACGATAAAAATGATGCACCGGACTATGACCGGCGCCGATGGAGTAACTGAACCGAATCGCTCGCGTGATGAAGTTCTTCGCCAGCACGACCGCGCTGGCGATACTTTCGCCTTTGGCCAAATAGGCCGCAATCGCCGCCGAAAAGGTGCAGCCGGTGCCGTGGGTGTTTTTGGTGCGGATGCGTGGCGCGTTGAGCGCGGTAAATTTCTTGCCGTCGAAAAAGAGATCCATCGCAGGACCTTTGAGATGGCCGCCTTTGATGATCACGGTTTTTGCGCCTATCTTACTGATCAACCGCGCTGCTTCTCTCATTTCCTCCGAACTGCGCAGCTTCATGCCGGTAAGCTCTTCGGCTTCCGCAATGTTCGGCGTTACAACCGCCGCTAGCGGGATGAGCTTGCTACGCAGCGCAGCGATGGCGTTTTTCTCTATCAACAAGTCGCCGGAAGTTGCGACCATCACCGGATCGACAACCACATTCTTCAAACGATGCTCGTGAATCTTCTTGACGACCATCTCGATGATCGCTGCATTGGCGAGCATGCCGGTCTTGAGCGCATGGGCGCCGATGTCGCCGATGACCGCGTCGATCTGCGCGCCGACGAGCTTTGGACTTAGCGCCAAGACTTCGGTCACGCCGACTGTGTTTTGCGCCGTGATCGCGGTGATCGCCGAAGTGCCGTAAACGCCGAGGGCGGCGAAAGTCTTAAGATCGGCCTGGATACCCGCGCCGGCGCCGGAGTCGGAGCCGGCGATAGTCAGTGCTTTGCGGATTTTTGTTAGTTTAGTTTTCATCGAGAACAATCGTAGCAAAGCGAAAACGAGGTTGCGAGGGAGATTTCATGAGGAATTGCCAGGATAGACCTGTGGTGATACCAGTAGCGGCGGTGGTTTGGCGCGTGTGACAAAATGTAAGGGCGACCGGCCGGTCGCCCCTACACGCGAAGGCGCAAAGAACGCTAAGGGGAGAAAGAGAGACCAAATCAAATGCATAACGAATCCAATGTTCTGACACTCAAGACACTCTTGGGCGACTACCCGAACACGTTGGCTTTGAAGCGTGGTGAAGTTCGCTCGCCGAATATCGTCTTTGACTTTGCTGATGTGAAGGTGCCGAACACGGTTTTCAAAGACGTCGTGCGCCATCTGAAGTACGATGTTGCCGAATTGGCGATCGTCACTTTCTTGCAGGCCAGGGCGCAGGGCAAACCGCTCATGCTGCTGCCCGCTGTAGTCGTCGGTTCCATGCCGCATCCGTTTCTCGCTTACAACTCCGAGCGCGGGCGCATTGCGCCAACGAATCTGACGGGGAAGCGCATCGGCATCCGAGCTTATTCGGTCACGACCGCCGCGTGGATACGCGGCATATTGCAAAACGATCACGGCGTCGACCTCGACAGTATCAAGTGGGTCACCTTTGAAGACCCGCATGTCGCGGAATATTCCGATCCCCCCACGGCGCAGCGTGCGCCTGCCGGCAAGCAGTTGGTGCAAATGCTTCTCGACGGCGAGATCGACGCCGGAGTTGTCGGCGGCCCGGATCTCAAAGACACGAGGTTGCAGCCAGTGATTACCAATCCTGGCGACGCAGCGAAGGCCTGGTGCGAGAAGAACGGCGCGTTGCCGATCAATCACATGCTCGTCATCAGAGAATCGTTGGCAAAGTCCCATCCGGAGGCGGTGAAGGAAATTTTCCGTCTACTGCGCGAAAGCAAACAGGCTCTGCCTGACGCGGGTCATGCGCTCGCCCCGATCCAGTTCGGCATAGAGAATATTCGCCGAAGCCTGGAGTTGATCATCGATTATTCTGTGCAGCAAAAGCTTATTCCAAAACGGTTCGAGGTGGCAGAGCTGTTCAATGAAGTGACCGTTGGGTTGCAATAAAGAGATTCACCATTCCTCGCATGATCCCGCGACCGATACGCAAGCGTGGACTTGGTCGGCGCGCAAATCTACGGGCATGGGCGATCCCATCCCCGGTTGTGGCCGCCTCTTGGGTCGCTAGAATTGAACTTAAAACACCCCGGCATCGAGCAACTGGTAGACGATATCTTTTAAAGATCCGTCGATGGTGTCGAGGCGGGTGACGGCGGGGCCGCCGGCTAGGGAATTGACGATTTCCGGCAAGTCTTCTTTCTTGACGCCGGCGTACCAATTTTTTTGCGGGTGAACGACGATGTTGGGGCCGAAATCGCAGCCGCCGAAGCAGATGTAGGGTTTGACTTCGGCGTCGATCGATTTTGCGGCGACCTGCGCGGTGAGTTCCTTCATGAGTTCTTCAGAGCCGCGGCTCTGGCAGTCGACATTCTGACAAACGAAGCAGTTTTGTCTCATCGTTGCGGATTCCTTTTCAATTTACGCAGAGTTAGTGCACGCCCAGTCCGCTCGCTTGTGCGACGATTTCATCGACGCTCTTCTCCAGATCGAGCGGACGGTTGATGCGCGCGTCGTCGCGCTCGGGGACCAGAGCGTAAACTTCGATGCGGTTACCTTCGGGATCGAGAAAATAGCACGACACCGTATTACCCATTTCCGTATAAGCGTGACTGACGCAATGATCGATGGGCACGCCTTTGGCCCTGAACCGTTCGTAGAATTCCTTTACTTCGGCTGGTTTGTCGACTTTCCAGGCGATATGGGCGATGAGTTTCGCTTGGCCTTCCCGCCCCGTGGTCAGAGCTAGCTCGTGATCTTCTTTTTCAGGATCCGAGGTCAGGAACACCATGCGCCGCTCGTTCACGCGGTACTTCACGAGTCCTAGCACGTCGGTGTAGAACTCGACCATTTTGTCCAAGTCATTGACGTAGAGCACAACGTGGCTAAGGCCTTTGATCTTCGGCATATGCAGGTCTCCTTTACTAGGTTGGGTCAGGGCACAACGTTCATTGGGGTGAAACTATCCGATAAGTTTGTCTTGTGTCAACATGGGGACGGCAATAGGCATTGGGCAACAGGCAATAGTGCAGAGGGGGAACGATTGCGATGATTCGCAAGGCCAAGAAGAAGTCAGCGCTGAAAATTAAGCGTGTTTCCTCCCAGTCAGAACTGGTGCAGGCCTTCACGATCCGTATTCAGGTGTTCGTGCGGGAGCAGCGCGTGCCGGCGGAAATTGAATTGGACGCCGGCGATCAGCGGGCCGTTCATTTTTTGGCGGCGGTTTCAGGCAAGGCTGTGGGAACAGCACGGGTTGTGATGAAACATGGCGACGCGAAGATCGGCCGCATGGCAGTGCTCGAGAGTTATCGGCACAAAGGTATCGGCGCGGCTTTACTCAAGCGTGCGATTGTTGCGGCCAAAAGATTGCACGCGCGGCGGATTTATTTGCACGCGCAGGTGGCCGTGATCGGATTTTACCAACGGCTGGGGTTTCGCGCGGTCGGCCGGATGTTCGATGAAGCAGGAATTGCGCATCGCAAGATGGTCTTCGGAAGGGAAATAACCACGAAGATCACATAGAAACAGATTCGGAGTTGGAGTTAGCCGAAAAGAACGCAAACAGGAATCGGACTTCTAGGGTCTTTCCCTCGGTTCCGCCTTTACGGTACAGTTCGACCATCACTCAAGCGAAGATGGGAGGCTGCGATGGAACCGATTGCAACCAATGTCCTGCAAGATGCTAACGCCAAGAGCCGTCGACTGAGAGATCTCGTCCGCGCGCCGGAGATACTCGTTATGCCCGGCGCCTACGATGTCTTGAGCGCGCTGCTGTTTCAGCAGCTCGGCTTCCAAGCGATTCAATGCACCAGCGGCGGCATCGCCGCGGCGTTGGGTTATCCCGACGGCGAGGTGATGAGCCGCGACTTGTTCATTCAATTGACCGCGAGCTTCGCCGCCGCCGTGTCGGTGCCGGTCAATGCCGACGGCGAAAAAGGCTACGGCGACGAAGAAGGTGTGAAGGAAACCGTTAGATCGCTCGTCGCCGCCGGCGTCGCCGGGATGAATCTGGAAGACAGCGTCGCTAAAGGCGGCAGCGGACTAGTCGAACTTTCTCAGCAGCTTCGCAAGATCAAATCCGTGATGGACACTAAGCGTGAGATCGGCAGCGAATTCTTTCTCAACGCGCGAGTCGATGCGTTTCACGTTATTCTCAACGATCCCAAGAAGGCGCTCGATGAAGCGATTCGCCGCGGCAACGCTTATGCCGAAGCGGGCGGCGACTGCATTTTCTATTTAAGTCTCCATTCCGCTGAGACAATCGGCATAGTGGCGAAGGAAGTGAAAGCGCCGGTCAGTATTCTCGCCGGGCCGCAGTCGCCGAGCGTGAGCGAATTGCAGGACTTGGGCGTGGCGCGGGTGAGCTACGGCTCGGGCTTCATGAAGGCGGCAATCACGGGAGCCAAAAAGTTGGCCCAGGAGATTTTGGAGCAGGGCACGTGCAGCCTATTGAAAGACGGTGTGCAGACGCCGGAGATCAACGCTCTCGTAGCGAGAAAGAAGTAAGATTACCGAATGAACGGACCGGGTATCGTCGAGTCACTTCACGTCGCTGCCAGTGCCGCCGCGCCGATTCAATCTGTCGGTAGTGTCGTAGCTGTGGCGGGTCGTGGTGTCGAGGGCGACCGTTATTTCAATCACTTGGGAACCTATTCGAACAAACCGGGCACAGGGCGGCATGTGACACTGATCGAGAGCGAAGCGCTCGACGCGTTACTAAGGGAATACAAGATTGCCCTCGAACCGAGTATGGCGCGTCGCAATATCGTCACCCGCGGCATCGCTTTGAACCATCTCGTCGAGAAACAATTCAAAATCGGCTTCGTCATCTTACGCGGCACGCGTCTCTGCGAGCCGTGCGTGCACTTAGAAAAACTCAGTCAGCCCGGCGCCATGCGTGGTCTGATCCACCGCGGCGGTTTGCGCGCGGAGATTGTCGCCGGCGGTCCCATTCGCGTCGGCGACGAAATACTCGTGGTGGAAAGTTAAATCCTCGTAATGACCAGTATACTTCAATCATGAGCATCGAAGCGCTCTCGTTAATCCTCGCGGCGGCGGTGATTCATGCGACGTGGAACCTGATCAACAAGCAGGCGAGCGGCCACGCGACTTTTACCTGGCTGGTGGCGGTATTGTCGGCGTTGTTCTATGCGCCGGTGACGATCACGCTCAGCGAGATCTGGCACTTAAAAATCGGCTTCATCGAGATCGGCGTGATGGCCGGCAGCGCGGCGCTGCACACGGCGTACTTCGTGCTGCTCAATCAAGGCTATCGGGTCGGCGATCTGTCGTTGGTTTATCCTTTGGCGCGCGGCACCGGGCCGCTGCTGTCGAGCGTCGCCGCGATTGTAATTTTGGGCGAGCGCCCATCGATGGTCGCCGGTATCGGCGCGCTGATGATCATCGGCGGCGTGCTCATTCTCACCGGCAACTTAGCCCGGCTCAGCCGGAGCGATAGCCGCTCGGCGGTCGGTTACGCGCTGATCACGGGACTGTTCATCGCCGCCTATACTTTGTGGGATAAGCAGGCGGTGAGCCATTACGCGATCGCGCCTCTTGTCCTCGATTGGGGCGCCAACGTCGGCCGCTCGATTCTGCTCACGCCATTCGCGTTTATGTATTCGGATCAAGCAATCAACGAATGGCGCGAGCATAAATGGGAAGCGATCGCCATCGCGATCCTCATCCCGATTTCCTACATTCTCGTGCTCACCGCGATGCGTTTTACGCCGGTGAGCTACGTCGCGCCGACGCGCGAGATCAGCATTCTGATCGGCACCGCGATGGGCGCGCGGCTGCTCGCCGAGAGCGATGCGCCGCGCCGCTTGGGCGCGGCCGGCGCGATGGTGTTGGGCGTGGTGGCACTCGCTATCGGATAATGCTGTTCGTTCAAAACGTTCAAGCCGTTCCATTCGTTCAAACCGTTGGGACGAGGAGCCGCGATGAACGCTAAAGATGAGTCGTTCAAGGATTTTGTTCTGGATCAGCTCCTGGGAATGGGCGGCGTCGAGGCGCGGCGGATGTTCGGCGGCTATGGCTTGTACCGGGAAGAAATCTTCTTCGGCATCGTGTACAAGGGTAAGCTGTTTTTCAAGATCGATGAGTCTACCGTTGGCGAATATCGCAAGCGGAAGATGAAACCATTTCGCCCCAGTGACAAGCAGACGCTCAAGAGTTACTATCAAGTGCCGGTGGACGTGATCGAGGACGCGGATGAGTTGCGCGAGTGGGCGGAGAAAGCGGTTAAGTGTCAGTGGCGGAATAGTAAGGCGTGAGGAGTTAGGAGTGAGGGGTGTTTTTCGGCGGGACGCTGTAGACGCTCGCCGCGGGGTTGAAGAAATGATCGAGCACCAGCCACAAGCTTCGCGAGTGGTGAAAAAACAGCAGTGGAAAGATCACGGCGAAGGGCACCCAGATGGTCAGTTGTTGGTCGATCGTAACGCCAGTGAAGGCGTTGAGCAGAAAGAAGCCGGTGACGGCGACTGCAATGGTGGCGGCGTAGTTGATGTAGATCGCGCCGACGAAGTAGCCCTGTTCGCGCTCGAACTTGAGCGCGCAATTTGCGCAATGCTCATTCATCTTGAACGGTTTGTAATAGAGCGACCCCTCGCCGCAGCGCGGGCAGCGCAGGCGGAGGCCATGGCCGAGCATGCGAAAGATTCTGGCCGCCAAGTTACGCCGTTGCCTTATGGCGCGAAGATTTTCGCGCCGGCGCGCCGCCGTTTAGATACTCGCGCAGGAAATGTGCCGTGTAGGACTGCTTGCCGTCTTTGATCACCTCCATCGGCGTGCCGCAGGCCACCACCTGGCCACCTTGCGCGCCGCCCTCCGGGCCGAGGTCGACGATGTAGTCGGCGTCTTTGACGATGTCGAGGTTATGCTCGATGGTGACCACGGTGTTGCCCATGTCGACCAGGCGATGGAGGATGTGAATCAACTTCTCGACATCGACGAAGTGTAGACCCGTGGTCGGTTCATCGAGAACATACAGCGTGGTGCCGCGCGATTCCTTGCCGAGCTCGTAGGCGAGCTTGATGCGCTGGGCCTCGCCGCCGGAGAGCGTGTTGCTTGCTTGGCCCAGGGCGATGTAGCCCATGCCGATGTCATTGAGTATCTTGAGCGGCCGGTAAACTTTCGGAAAAGCGTGGAAGAACGGCACGGCTTCTTCCACGGTCATGCAAAAAACGTCGAAGATATTTTTCTCGTTGTAGCGGATGCTTAGCGTTTCATCGTTGAAACGCTGGCCGTTGCAGGCTTCACAGTCGATGAACACGTCGGGGAGAAAACTCATCTCTTTGCGAATCTTGCCCTGGCCGGCGCACTCCTCGCAGCGGCCGCCCTTAACGTTAAACGAGAAACGGCTCGCCGTGTAACCGCGCAGGCGCGCTTCCGGCGCGAGCGCATAGAGCTTGCGAATTTCATCCAGCACGCCGATGTAGGATGCCGGCACCGAGCGCGGCGTCTTGCCGATGGGTGTTTGGTCGACTTCGACGATCCGTTCTATTGCCTTCCAGCCGGCGATTTCTTTGTATGGTCCTGGCCGGCCAGCGAATTGGCCGAGCAAAAGTTTGACACCTTTATAAAGCACTTCGCGAACCAGCGTGCTCTTGCCTGAGCCGGAAATGCCGGTGATGCAGCTCCACATGCCGAGGGGGATTTTCACGTCGAGGTTTTTCAAATTATGCGCCTTGGCGCCGCGGATGGTGAGCCACTTGGATTTTTTCAGCTCACGTTTGGGTCCAAGACGTTTTCGCTCCGAGCGCAGGAATGCGCCCGTGGGCGAATCGGGATTGCGTTTGATCTCCGCCGGCGTGCCGATGGAGACGACACTGCCGCCGTGCACGCCGGCGCCGGGGCCGAGGTCGATGATCAGATCCGCCGATTGAATGGTCGCTTCGTCGTGCTCGACGACGAGCACGCTGTTGCCCAACTGTTCGAGCCGGCGCAAAGTTTTTAGCAACATGGCATTATCGCGCGCATGAAGACCGATGGTTGGTTCGTCGAGGATGTAACAGACGCCGCGTAAATTCGAGCCCAGTTGCGCCGCCAAGCGAATGCGCTGGGCCTCGCCGCCGGAGAGCGTGTCGGCGCGCCGGTCGAGAGTTAAATAGGGCAAGCCGACTTCGGACAAGAAATTCAACCGCTGTTGAATCTCTTTGAGAATCTTATCCGCCACCGCTTGATCGCGCACGGCGTTGCCGTTTTCCGCGTGAGAAAGATCGAGCTTGGCGAAATAGTCTCTGGCGTCGTCCACGGCGAGCTCGGTGATTTGCCAAATCGCTTGGCCTTCGACTTTGACCGCCTGAGCGCGTTGATTGAGACGCCGGCCATTGCAGTCGGCGCACGCCGTTTCCGTCATTAGCTCGGCGAGCTCGCTGGTCGAGTTTTCATCGCCGGCTTGCCACAGCTCTTTCAGATAAGGCACCAGGCCGACGAAGGCGCCGCGCCCCTTGCCGCCGTGGACAACTTCTTGCTGGGTTTTCCTCGGCAGCTTGCCAAAGGGTTTGGCGATATCGACGCCGTGATCGTCGGCTAACTTTTCCAGCAGCCGCTTCATGGCGCGCTCGACTTCGGAGCCGTTGACCGATGAGCCGGCGGTGATGCCGCTGAGCGCATCCTTGAGCGGACGGCGCGGATCGGCAAATATTAAATCGGGATCGAAATCGTAGGTGAAGCCCATGCCGGCGCATTGCTTGCAGGCGCCTTGCTGGCTGTTGAAAGAAAACAACCGTGGGTCCAACGGTTCATAGCCGATGCCGCAGCCGAGACAAAAAAGCCGCTGATTAAAAATCTGCTCGCCGCGCTCGGAGAGCAAATGGATGACGCCGTTGCCCAAGCGCAATCCTTGATCGATCATCGTTTCGACTTCGCGCCCGCCGGCCTTGGCCTTGCCGATGACGATGTCGATGTTGTGTTCTTTGAAGCGCTCCAAGCCGTTGGTCAATTCGGGCGCGCGCAGGTCCATTAATTTGCCGTCGATGCGCGCCCGGCGGTAGCCTAGGCGGCGCGCGCCGGCGATGATTTCTTTGTGAAAACCCTTGCGCCCGCGCACCAACGGGCTCAGCACCAGCACGTCCTTGCCGCGATAGGAGCGGGCGATGCGGTCGAGAATCTGACTGCGCGTGAGCGAGTGGATTTGCCGGCCGCACTTGACACAGTGTTGCTTGCCGATTTTCGCGTAGAGCAAGCGCAGGTAATGATAGATTTCCGTCACCGTGGCGACAGTGGATTTTCGACCGCCTTGGCTCAAACGTTGTTCGATGGCGACTGTCGGCGGGATGCCGGCGACATAGTCGACATTGGGCCGCGCCATCACTTCGAGAAATTGGCGCGCGTAGGCCGATAGGCTGTCGATGTAACGGCGCTGCCCTTCGGCATAAACGATGTCGAAGGCGAGGGATGACTTGCCCGAACCGCTCAAGCCGGTGAAAACAATGAAGCGATCCCGCGGAATGTTTAGGCTGATGTTTTTAAGATTATGTTCTTTGGCGCCGACGATGGCGATGGAGTGATCGTCGATGCAATCTTTGAACGTCGACGCCGTTTCCGGTTTTTCCAAAACCGGCGCGAACCGCGAAACGTTTCGGTTCAAATAGGGCCGCAGATAAACGCCGGTGTGGGAGCGCTCGACCGCGGCGATATCAGCCGGCCTTCCCGTCGCGACGATCTCACCGCCTCGATCTCCGCCTTCCGGACCGAGATCGATGATGTAATCGGCGCACTTTACGACTTCCAGGTTATGTTCGATGACAACGATGGAGTGGCCTTGATCGATCAGCTCGTTAAACGCCCACAGCAACTGCTCGATGTCGTGGAAGTGAAGGCCCGTGGTGGGTTCGTCGAAAATGAACAGCGTTCCGGTCTTTTTCGCCCGAGCCATGTGAGCGGCGAGTTTCAAGCGTTGCGACTCGCCGCCGGAGAGCGTCGTTAGCGGCTGGCCCAAGCGGACATATTCGAGGCCGACGGCGCGCAGCGGTTCGAGCCCGGCTTTGATCTCCGCCGTGTCTTTGAAAAATTCCAGCGCTTCGGTAATCGTGAGATCGAGCACCTGGCGGATGTTTCGGCCGCGATGGCTGACTTCGAGGACCTCCTCCCGGTAACGGCTGCCGTGGCACTCCGGACATGAAGTATAGACATCGGAGAGAAACTGCATCTCGACTTTTTCAAAACCCTCGCCGCGGCAAGTCTCGCAGCGGCCACCCTCGACGTTAAAAGAAAAAGTCGACGGCGTGTAACCGCGCAGGCGCGAGAGCTCGGCGCTGGCGAATAACCGGCGGATGCCGTCGAAGGCTTTCATGTAGGTCGCCGGGTTGGAGCGCGGCGTGGTGCCCACCGGCGACTGATCGACCAGCACGACTTCGGAAATCTTGTCGACGCCTTCGATCTTTTCACAATCGGTGACGTTGGCGGTGGGCGCTTCCTTGAGCTTTTTCAAATTGCGCGACAGGACTTCGTTGACCAAACTCGATTTGCCCGAGCCGGATACGCCGGTGATGCAGACCAGCATGCCGAGGGGAATTTCCACGTCGATATTTTTTAGATTATTGGCGCGGGCCCCTTTGATCTTGAGCGCGCGTTGCAGCAGCGGTTTGCGACTGCGCGCTGGAAAGGGGATGAACTTGCGCTGGCTCAAGTAGGCCGCGGTGAGCGAGTTCTGATCATTCAGCAAGTCTTGGTAAGAACCCGCGAACATGATCTCGCCGCCTTGCTCTCCGGCTTTCGGCCCGAGGTCAATGATGTGATCGCATTCCTTGATAATCTCCGGATCATGCTCGACTACGACGACGGTATTCTGATTGGCGCGCAGGCGCTGGAGAATTTCCACCAGGCGCCGGCTGTCGCGCGGATGGAGACCGATGGACGGCTCGTCGAGCACATAGAGCGTGTTCACCAACGAAGAACCGATCGCGGTGGTGAGATCGACCCGTTCCAACTCGCCGCCGGAAAGCGTGCGCGACTGGCGGTCGAGGGTCAAATAATCCAAGCCGACGCCGACCAGATAACCGAGGCGGCGGCGAATCTCGTCGAGGATCAAGCTGGCCACTTGGTCGAGAGCGCCGGCGGGTTTGAGTTGGTTAAAAAAGCCATGCGCCGCGCCGACGCTCATGGCGTTGACTTGGGCGATGTCTTTGCCATCGATGCGGTAATTCAAGCCGTCGGCTTTGAGCCGGCTGCCTTGGCATTCCGGGCACATCAAGTAGGCGCGATAGCGCGCCAGGAGCACGCGCACATGCATGCGATAGCTGCGCTTTTCGAGCCGGCGAAACCAGCCGCGAATGCCGCGGTACTCGCCGTCGCCGTCGATGATCAGCTGTTTTTGCCCGTCGCTCAGCTCGCCCCAGGGTTTTTTCGTTGGGATTTTTTTGCGTTCGCAGTAGTCGAGCAGCCGTTTGGTTCTGCGTTTGCGATTGATCCACGGCCGGATCGCGCCGTCGCTCAGCGACTTGCCGGGATTGGGAATCACCAAATCGAGATCGATGTCGATGATTCGGCCGAAGCCGCGGCAGGTTTCGCAGGCGCCGAGGGGACTATTGAACGAAAACAGATTGGGCACCGGATCGCGGTAGGAAATATCGCAGTGCGGGCAGTGCAGATGGTTGCTGAACGGTTCGCGGCGCCAAGCTTGTTCGGGCAAAAACAGATTCAGCCGTCCCTTGCCGTAGTGAAAAGCTTGCTCCAACGAGTCCGTGATGCGCTTCTTGTTCTCGGGCCGAAAGGCGAAACGGTCGGCGATCACTTGCAAGGTTTCATTTTTGGCCGGCGCGTTGCTAATTTCATCAAGCTCGCGAATCGTTTGGTTCACCAGCAGGCGATGAAAGCCGGCTTGGCGCAAACCGTTGCGCACATCCTCCCACGCCACGGATGAAGGCGCCAAGGGAAAGCTCAAGACCAGCGGTGTTCCTTCATTTAATCCTGCGATCTTGTTAAACACCGACTGCGCCGTGTCCCGTTCGACCACGCGCTCGCAGCCGCGGCAGTGGAGCGTGGCGATCTTGGCGAACAACAATTTGAAATGATCGTGCAACTCGGTCATGGTGCCGACAGTGGAGCGCGAGGTGCGCACCGGGCGGCTTTGATCGATGGCGATGGTCGGCGGGATGCCCTCGATGCTTTCGACATCGGGCTTGTCCATGCGGTCGAGGAACTGGCGCGCGTAGGCGGAAAAACTTTCCACGTAACGGCGCTGGCCTTCGGCATAAAGAATGTCGAAGGCCAGCGTCGATTTACCCGAGCCGCTGACGCCGGTGACGACGGTCAACTGATTGAGCGGAATCTCGATATCGAGATTTTTCAGATTATTCTGCTTGGCGCCACGGATGTGAATAGATTTTCCGTTCATGAGCGGGCTTTATTGCAGGTGATACTTCTCGACCAGGACGCGGCGAAAACGCGCGCCGTAAATAAGATCGAAAGTGTCTTCCTTATCGGGAAATAGTTGTAGCGCGGTGCGCTTGGCGTGGTTGACGACATCCTGCGCTTCTTCGAGAGTGAGATCGACCCGCCAGAGCAAGGCCACGGCGACGTCCATCGCGCGGCCCAAGCGGCGCAGTCTTTTTTCTTCAGCCAGCAAGGCTGCTTTTTCCGCCGCCAATGTCATGTCTTCCACCATGCCGCGCACGGTTGGTCTCATTTTCTGCTCGCGCTAACCTTATACGTCTAACACACGTGATGGGTGAATCAAGGCGAAACGCGGCTGGTTCCGGGGCCGACATCGAAAGAAGATTCGCAACCGAAGGATTTAACCGCAACGGGCCTAGCGTGGTAGAGCCGCAACCAAAACCCAGAATTTCTCCCGCAAAGACGCCAAGGCCGCAGAGGTCGGAAAAAATGAACAGGATGGTTTGTAAAATTATCAAACTTTCGATTCCGAACTTGGCGTGCTTTGCGCCCCTTCGGCGATGCTCAGGACATGCTTGGTGGGAGTCAAGCTCCGCGTTGAAGAGGCTTTAAGTCTCCTTCCAGAGCCGGATGGGCTCTGTTACTGTGGCGTGATGCGCATCAGTGAAATCTTTCACTCGATCCAGGGCGAAGGCCGGCTGCTCGGCGTGCCGTCGGTTTTCATCCGCACCTCCGGTTGCAATCTCCGTTGCCTGTGGTGCGACACTCCCTACACGTCCTGGCAGCCGGAAGGGACGAGCTGGAGCATCGATAAAATTCTCGGTGAGGTCGCCAAGTATCCGAGCCGCCACGTAGTGATCACCGGCGGCGAGCCGCTGCTGGCGGCGGAAATCCAAACACTTGCGAAGCAACTCAAACGGCACGGCGCGCATATCACGATCGAAACCGCGGCGACGATCTTCAAGCCGGTGGTTGTCGATTTAGTTTCCATGAGTCCGAAGTTGGCCAACTCGACACCATGGAAAAGGGCGCGCGGAAAGTTCGCGGTGATGCACGAGCGGCGCCGGCTGAATTTCACCGTCATGCAGAATTATGTCGACGCCTATGACTATCAACTTAAATTTGTCGTCGAGCGAAGGGGAGATTTCACCGAGATTGGCGAGATGCTAGGCCAATTAAAAAACGTCGATCCGGCGCGGGTATTGATCATGGCCCAGGGTACGACCCGCCGCGCCTTAAGCCGCAAGGCTCGATGGATTGTCGAAGCTTGCAAGCAGCATGGTTTCTCGTACACGCCGCGTTTGCATATTCAGCTGTTCGGCAACCGGCGCGGGACGTGATTCCGCGCGGCGCGGCATCACGAATTTCAAATTCCAAATTTAAGAGGTCACCCCATCCCGGATTATTCGCGCTAAAACTACGATCGAGGTGTAACCCTTCCGGAACGAAGGCAAAGCAGTTGTACCTTGAAGCTGCCAGCGGGTTGAGTTGCTTATGAGATGGGCAGCGAAAAGATCAAACATCGTGCCGAGCGCCGAGCTCGAAATGAAACATTCGCGCCGGTGCCTTCGTCCCTCCAGGGGTCACACCTCGATCGACAGAGTGTCGTCAGGTTTCCTCGTAGCATGAATACTCCGGGCTATGGCGCGACCATTCGGCGATACAGCGGGTTGGCGCTATTTGCTGCGACGCTGCTCGATGACGAGGAAGAAATAGTCTGCGCGCGGACGTTGGCCGGCGTTGTTTCCACGGGCGCTGTCGCGGGTTGCTCGATCGGCTTATTTTCTAACCTGGCGACGATCGCTGGCGCTAGATATTTCAACACCGTCACCGGCAAGCCGCTGGTGAAGTGGTAGTTGCCGGCTTCGCGGCCTTGGACGTAGGCGGTGATCACGCCGAAGTAGCGCGCGCCGATGTAGAAGACGAATGTTGCGGTCCGATTGGTTGCCCGCGAGGTGACCACGCCGCCGGCGCGGTTGAAGGTTTCAAAACGGTTGTCGCCGGAACCGGTTTTGCCGCCGGCGGTCAAGACCTCGCCGGTGGATAATTTGAAGACGCCGTTCAAACGGCGCGCGGTTCCTTGTTCGACGACGACGGCCAAGGCCTGGCGTGCCGTGCGCGCTACTTCTTCGGGCAGCACCCGCGCGCCTTTCTGCTGCTTGGGCTCGAGCAGAGTTTCGAAGGGAGTGCCGCCGGCGAAGTGCACCTTAGCGAGGCTCGACGACGGACGGCGCACCCCGTCGTTGACCAAGATGCCAACTAAATCCGCCAGCGCTACGGGACGATCCGAAGAGCTGCCGATGGCGGTGGCGTAGGTCGGCACCAGGGTCTTGAAGGGAAAGCCGAGGCGTTGCCAGTAGGGCGCCATGCGGTTGAATGCGTCTTTTTCCATGCGAATGCGCAGGCGTAGATCCTGAGCCCGCTGGGCGCGGCTGCTGAGCAGCCAAGCGGAGCCGACGCGGCGTGCTTCGCTGCTGTTGGCCCAGAGCTTTTCCCATTTGAGATTCGGGTCATTGCGAAATTCACTGGCGCACCAGAGATCGAGCGGATGGAGCCCGAGCAGATAGGCGTAGTCGACTAGAGTCAGACGGGGATTATCAAAGGCGCGGAATAATTTGCCGATGTCGAGTTCCTTCGTGCTCACTTGGTGTTTAGCCAGCCACGCCGTGAGCGCGGCCTCGTCGCTGCCGATGCGCCAGGCAAAAAACAGAATCGTCAAGCGCCGTTCGATATTGCCCTTGGCGCCGAGCAGACGCTTGACAATTTCTTCCGGGGTTTGCTTGGCGAAGTTCTGATAGGCGCGGCGCAGCGCGCTGCGGGATTCCTCCTCGGCGATCTCCTGGAGCATTTTCTGCCGGTCGGCATTGGCCGGGTTGTCCAAGACATCTTGGGAGTCATAAGGAAGGCGCGCGCGATGGTAGCTCACCAGATCGCGCATCAGCCGGATGAAGACCAAATTGGTCGAGTTGCGAAAGGCATCGCGCAACTCAAAATTCTGCCCGTCATCTTTATTGTCGAAGTTTTCGAAGTGGTGCACGCCGCCGCCGGTGAAAAAAGTTTCATGGGGGCTGGCGGAGTAACGGCGCGCCATCGCTTTGTCGAGAAAGGGCTGCAAGGCCAGCTGTTTGTCTTCGAGCAAGGTTTCTGAGGCCCATTTGGTCAGCGGATCGCGCGCCGTCGCGGCGCGCTGTTTCAACTCCTTGCCGTCGAGGACGGACAACTCTTTGCGCAGCTCGGCGATAAGCTCCAGATAATGCACCAGAGTACGCAGCTTTGCGGTACTGCCGAGCTCGAGCTTGACGCTTTTATTGAAATCGAAAGGCGCGGCGAAATTATCCGCCTGGACGCGCACTAGGTTGCCGGCCGGCGTCGCTTCGACCAGCAGAAATGAATAAATCAGTTTCGCCGGGTCATCGTTTTGCAGCAGGTGCTCACCGTTCAAGCCGAGGGAGTCGGTGACCTTTTTATCGGCGAGGCTGCCGATGAAATTGGTGACCCGTTTCTGCAGCGGTACATCGATGGTACTGTCGACTCGCAAGTGCAGCCGGTTGAGATCGTAGAGATTGGTCACGCCGAGGGATTCCATCATGGTGTTGCGAATCGCGTTGGCGGCTTTGTTCTTGACCGATGATGGTTGCGGCGCCATCGGCCCGCTGGATAAAAAATTGATCGGGGTTTTTTGCAGCTCGGCGGCGAAGTCGCCGTCGATGATGCCGTCGCGCGCCATCAGGCGGGTGAATTGACCGACTTTATCTTCCAACGAGGCGCGCTCGTCGACCAGAAAGACCGACGGCGCGCGCACCGAGATCAGCAAGGTTAAGGCATGTTTGAAGGCGCGGATTTTTGCCGGACTATTTCCCGGCGCCTTTAAGTCCCTGACGACGTCGCTCAAGCTCATGCCAAACCAGGCGTGTAGCCCTTCGCCCAAGCCGTGGATTTCGCCGTAGCCCGGCGCTGCCGCCAGCGGCACGGTGTTCAAATAATCGACGATGATGCGTTCGCGCCAGGCCTTGGTATTGGCGCCTTCGCGGTAGGCTTTCAGACTGGCGCCGATCACCTGGCGCAGTTTTTCCACCGGGCTGTCGGTGCGGCCGTTGGGCGAGTGGCGGAATTTTTCCAACTGCACGGCGAGGGTGCTGCCGCCTTGCAGCGGTACCGGCAGCGACAGCTTGCCGCCGACGTAATAGACCGCGGCTTTGAAGATCCTGTCCCATTCGATCACCGGGTTTTGCCAAGGAGTCGCCGGATGGTCGAGGTCGCGATTCTCGAGAAATAGCAGGGTCTTGACCAGTAGGGGCGGAATATCGTCGATTTTCTTAAACAAGAAATCCGCCTGAGCATAATAGAACAGCGTTGCGCCGTCGGCGCCGGCGATTTCGAGCCCGGTATCGGGCCTTTCCAGATACGGCGGCGACACGCCGCGCTCGAGGAGAGTCAACATGGTTTCCGACTGGCGCGCCTGTTGGCTGACTTTGTAGCCTTGGGACTCCAGTTTGGCTTGAAACGCGGGCAGCTTCGAGTAGCCGCGCCGCTCATCGAAGGGGGCGGCGCGCGGGAATAGGATCTCTTCGCTGCGGCCGTCTTTGAGAGCGTAAAAAAGCCGTTCGTTGGTGCTGGTGAAAAACCAGGATTGCAAGACCGAGGTCTGGATCTCGACGAAAACAGCGGCGGCGATCAGCAGGAGAATCCCCAGCCACCAGAGCCAGACCTTGAGCCGCTTAAAGTTGAAGACCGAAAATAATCGGTAGGCGAAGGACGGCGCCGGGGACAGCTCGGTTGGGAGAGATTTACCGCTCATCGAAGTGCAATCCTAATCATAACACACCGGCGAAAAAAACCTAAACAAACAAATTTGCGATTAAATTTAGGTTACGGATTCGGAAAAGAAGTATCTCCCTCAAAGGCGCAAAGACGCGAAGGGAGGAAAATTCGAAGCACGAAGCACGAAACCCGAAACAAATCCAAAATGAAGAAAAACTCAATGTTTCAAACTAACTCGTTCGGATCTTATGTTTTGAATTTTCTTCATTTTCGGGTTTATTTGACTGCGTTTGTTTCGGATTTCGTGCTTCGGATTTGACCTGGTGGGATTTGTTTCAATCCGCGGGGCCGCTTTGGTGCTTCGGATTTCGGATTTGCCCCAGCTGCCGCTCTATTCCTTCAGCCGCAGGATATTGTAGGCGGCGACGGGGCGGTGAAAGCCTTTTAGAGATAATTCGCCGGCGGCCTCGGCTTCGACCAGTTCTTCGACGGCGCCGAGGAGGCGCTGTGGCACGAGAATTTCTCCCGGCTTCGCCTCGCCGCAGAGGCGCGCGGCGAGATTGGGCACGCTGCCGATGGCACCGTATTCCCAGCGGCCCTCGAAGCCGATGGCGCCGATGGTGGCGTAGCCCTGGGCGATGCCGACGCCGAAACCGAGTTCGTAGCCGAGCTTGCGCCATTTGGCGGTCAACTCTTTGACCCGCTCGCGCATCGTCAGCGCCATGCGCACCGCCTGCTCGGCGGGATGCGGTATCGGCGTCGGGTCGTTGAAGAAAATTAGCATGCCGTCGCCGGCGAAGTGCTCCAGAGTGCCTTCGTGCTCGACGATCAGTTCGCCCATGGCGGCGTGATATTCGCGCAGCACGCCCATGACCTCTTCGGGCTCGGCGGTTTCGGCGAAAGCGGTGAAGCCCCTAAGATCCAAATAGACCACGGTAATTTCCCGCCGGTGGGTTTTTAACGGATCTTCGGCGCCGCCGCTGACGATCAGCTCGGCGAGTTGAGGAGAAAAAAACCGTTTCAACCGTTCCAGTCGTTCCAATTGTTGCACTTGAGTCTGGACGCGCTGTTCCAAAGTCTGGTTCCACTCCGCCAGCTCGCGGCGCAGCTGAACCTCCTGGTCGCGCAACCGTTTCTTTTCCAGGCAGGCGCCGATGCGGGCGCGAAGTAAAACCGGATCGAACGGTTTGGGCAAATAATCTTCGGCGCCGAGCTCGATGCAGCGCACGACGCTGCCGAGCTCGTCCAAAGCCGACAGCACGATTACCGGAATGGCGCGCAGGTTCTCATCGGCCTTCAGCTGTTCCAGCACTTGATAGCCGTTCATCTCCGGCATCATGACATCGAGCAGGACGAGATCGTACGGCTCCGCCTTGAGCATCTCCAAGCCGATCCGACCGTTTACGGCGACCGATGCCTTATGCCCGTCCACCTCTACAAGCGTAGACAGCATGTCCCGGTTCATCTCGGTGTCATCGACGACGAGTATTTTTGCGGCAACATTCATGTTCAAACTCAGGTAAGGAGTCGATTCGGATTTATCTCTCGCAAAGACGCAAAGGCGCAAAGTTTAGGAAATTTTGACGAACACAAAGTCTTAAATAATTTATCCGAGCTTGGTGACATTGGCGCGCTTTGCGCGAGAATCACCTTTTCCGAATTTTGTTTTCTATCTATCTTGGCGTCTTTGCGCCTTTGCGAGAGAAATAGTTTTCTCTCTAACCCAGATACCCTTTGATTTTTTCCAGCAGATCCGCCGGATCGAACGGTTTGGTCACATAAGCGTCGCAGCCGGCGGCGAAGGCTTTGGCGTCGTCACCGCTGAGCGCGTAGGAAGTCACCGCGATGATGGGAATTTGCCGCAGCGCCAGGTTCGCCTTTATCCGGCGCGTGGTTTCGTAGCCGTCGATGCCGGGTAGCTGGATGTCCATTAGGATCAAATCGGGCCGCTCGGTTTCCGCCGTCTTGACTCCTTCTTCACCGGTAACCGCCTCGATCAACTCATAGCCGAAGCTGGTCAACAGATCGCGCAGCAGCCGCCGGTTTTCCTCGTGATCTTCGATCGCTAATATCCGCTTGCCAGCCATAACAATTTACCGTCTACTTTCTCGCGCCAAGCCCAAACAAATCCGAAATCCGAAGCACGAAATTCGAAACAAACGAAACCAAGATACTCGGAAAATGAAGAAAATCCCAAACTCAGATCCGGACCGCCTTTGTTTTGGTAATTTGAATTTTGAACATTTGAATTTGTTTCGGATTTCGTGCTTTCTTCTCGGGTCATTCGGATTTCGGATTTCGTGCTTCGGATTTCCACCTTTTCCTATTTGAGTGGTAGAGAAAAGGTAAAGGTGGAGCCTTTGCCGACTTCGCTCTCTACCCAGATCTTGCCGCCATGCAGCTCAACGATTTTTTTGGCGATGGCGAGGCCGAGGCCGGTGCCGCCTTTTCGCTGCGCGGTGGAGCTCTCGGCCTGGCGGAACTCTTCGAAGATGTGCTCTTGGTCCGCCACCGAAATTCCCGGTCCCGTATCTGAGACGGAAACTTCCAACGCGCCGTCCGTGGCCGCCGCCTCGATGCGCACCTCGCCCGAGTCGGTAAACTTGATCGCGTTGCCGACCAAATTTAACAACACCTGTGAGATGCGCCGCTCGTCGCCAGACGCGGCTGGCAAGTCGGCCGGCGCAGTGATTCTTAATTCTAACTTTTTCTCGGTCGCCAGCGATTGCGTGCCGGTCACGACGGCCTGGATCACATCTTTGATCGAGTAAGGATTGATCGTCAAGGTAAGCTGGCCGGCCTCGATCTTGGAGAAGTCGAGCACGTCGTTGATCAAGCCGAGCAGATGGCGGCCGCTTTTATCGATGCGCTGATGCACATCTTTAACCTTCTCCGGCAGCTCGCCGTAGACGTTCATCAAGAGCATGCGCGTGTAGCCTAGCACGGCGTTCATCGGTGTCCTCAGTTCATGGCTCATGCTCGCCAAGAACTGCGATTTGTATTTGCTCGCCAGCTCCAGTTGCTGCCCTTTCTCCTGGATTTCCCGGAACAACCGCGCGTTGTGTATCGCCAGAGCGGACTGTGTCGCGAAAGTTTGCAGCAGGTTAATGACTTCGGGTTTAAATTCCCCAGTCTGTCGCCGCCAAACCGTTAGGCCTCCCATGATTTGCTGTTCGCGGAGTAGCGGCACCGAGAGAAGCGAGCGATAGCCTAGGCGGGTTATCAAGGGTCGCACCCTCGTGCCAGTGAATTCTCTTTGATCCAAAATATCCGGGATTTGCACCGGTGTCCGAGTAATCGCCGCTTGCCCCGTGGCGCCTTCGCCGAGATGTACCCGCGCCGCCCTGAGCCCCTCGACCACTTCTTCTTCCATGCGGTGGCTCGCTCTCAAGTTAAACTCTTCTGCCGACTCGTCGTATTCGTAAATGACGCCGCAGTCGGTTCCCGAGAGCTGCACCGCTCGCGCAACGATCGTTTCGAGCACCTTTTCGAGATCTAGAGTCGAGCTGACGGCCTGGCTGACTTCACCGAGCGCTCTAAGCTCTCCTACCGAGCGAGCCAGTTCGTTGGTTCGTGCATCTAATTCTTGAAACAGCCGCACATTCTCTATGGCGATCACAGCCTGGTCCGCGAAGGTCTCAAGTAATTTGATGTGCTTGTCGGTAAACGGTTGAACCTCAGTACGTCGAATCACGATAGAACCGATCGGCTCACCTTGCCGGAGTAACGGGGTGCCTAGAACGGTTCGGCTCCCGGCAACTTGATGAAGCCGTCGTGCTTCGGGGTATTCCGAATCGAGCTCTGCGGCGACATCATCCACATGGATGGTCCGCCGGTCGATGATCGTTCGCCCGCCTACCCAGCCACGACTGATTGGCAACGATTCTGCTGACACCGGTATAGAAGAACCATATTTCGCTGCGAGATGGAGACGTTCGCCTTGCTCACGGTAAATCAAAGCATCACTGGCTTCACATAGCCGCGCTGCATTCTCCGCCACTACATCTAACACCGGCTGGATATCCGTTGGCGAGCTGGCGATGACACCCAAGATTTCACTCGTCGCCGTCTGCTGCTCCAACGATTCCTTGAGTTCTTGGAACAGCCGGACATTTTCAATGGCGATCACTGCTTGGGCTGCAAAAGTTTCGAGCAACTTGATCTGTTTATCTGAGAACGGTCGAACCTCGGTTCGCCGGATGATGATGAGACCGATGGGAGTTCCCTCTCGGAGCATCGGCGTACATAGCATTGTCCGCACTCCCAGGCTAGCGCCCACGTTCTCGGGAAATTCGCCGCTTTGCATGGCTTCCCGGAGATCGTGAACATGTACGGTCTCTCGGTTAAGAATCGCTCGGCCAGAGACAGTTCCAGGAATCGTGGGCCTAAACTCCGGTGCTGGGATATTGCCGAACGATGCCGCCAATCGCGTTTCGTCACCCTGAACAAGGCGAATCTGTGCATCAGAAGCCTCGCATAAGCGGGCGGCACTCGTTGCTAAAGTGTCTAGCACCGGCTGAACATCCGTCGGCGAGCTGGCGATGACACCCAAAATTTCGCTCGTCGCCGTTTGCTGTTCCAAGGCTTCCTTGAGCTCTTGGAACAGCCGGACATTTTCAATGGCGATCACTGCTTGGGCCGCAAAGGTTTCAAGCAGTTTGATCTGCTTCTCGGTGAACGGGCGGACCTCCAAGCGGCGGATATGAATCGTCCCGATGGGAATTCCCTCGCGCAGCAACGGTGTGGCCAGCACCGTCCGAACGCCGACACGTCTAGCGAAGCCCGCTGGAAGGTCACCCTCTGGCACTGCTGCCAGGTCATCGATGTGAAGGGTTCGCCGGTCAATTATGGCTCGGGCGGGTATATGGTCACGGTTTATTGGAATTGATTCCCGACCCCCCCGTCCCGGCAACGGCCCGTAATTAGCCACTGGTCGGAGCTTGTCGCCATCAATGCGATGAATCACCGCGTCGGTTGCATCGCATAGCCGCGCCGCGTTCTCGGCAACAACATCCAGCACCGGCTGGATATCAGTCGGCGAGCTGGCGATGACACCTAGAATCTCGCTCGTCGCTGTTTGCTGCTCCAGCGATTCTTTGAGTTCTTGGAACAGCCGCACGTTCTCGATGGCAATGACCGATTGATCGGCGAAGGTCTTGAGGAGAGCAATTTGTTTGTCGGTGAAGGGACGGACCTCCGTGCGGCGAATATGAATCACACCGATTGCAATACCCTCACGCAGCAAAGGTGTAGTTAGCATCGTATGAATTCCCTCGTGCCTCGCTCGGCCCGAGGACTTCGGGTACTCATTTTCTACTGCCGCGATGTCATGGATATGGATCGTCTGTCGATCAATTACCGCTCGGGCAGGAATCCAGCCATGGTCCAGAGGCTCTAACTCTGCCGATTGTGACAACGCTATCGATCCGTGGTGCGCCACCGATCGAAGCATGTTCCCTTCGAGAAGTCGGATCACAGCGTCATTCGCACCACAAACACGCGCGGCATTCTCGGCGACGACATCCAACACCGGCTGAATATCAGTCGGTGAGCTGGCGATCACGCGCAGGATCTCGCTCGTCGCCGTCTGCTGCTCCAGCGCCTCGGTGAGATCGTAGTTGCGAGCTTCGAGTTCCTTGAACAAGCGCACGTTCTCGATGGCGATGACCGCCTGATCGGCGAAGGTTTCCAATAGTTTTGTCTGTGCCGGAGTGAAGGGGCGCACCTCGATGCGACGCGCGTTCAGCGTTCCAATGAGTTCTCCCTGCTGGCGAAGGGGAGCGCCTAAGAAAGTGCGAAAGTTGTCGGCGGAACCGATCCCTGGAAATTCGTTTTGCGCGTGTACGTCGGTAATGTGGAGTGCCCCGTGCTCGCGCATCCAGTGATACTGTGGCTCATCAATACTGATTTCAGCGCGGCCAATGGGTATCGGACCAAAATGAGCCCGCGGAACCGTAGAGTTGCCTTCGCGGAGTCGCAGCATTACGTCATCAATCCCACAAACCCGCGCGGCGCTCTCGACGATGGCGTCTAGCACCGGTTGCACGTCCGTCGGCGAGCGACTGATGATGCCGAGAACCTCGGCCGTCGCCGTCTGATGCTCCAGCGCCTCGCGCAATTCTGCGTTGCGCTCCTCGAGTTCCTTGAACAAGCGCACGTTTTCGATGGCGATCACCGCCTGGTCGGCGAAGGTTTCGACCAACTTGATCTGCCTCTCAGTAAAAGGCTGGACTTTTAGCCGGCGGATATGGATTAGCCCGATGGGAGAGCCATCCCGCAGCAACGGCACAGCCAGCGCCGTGCGAACTCCCAAAGCAATCCCTCGCTCCCTGGCGCCGGGGAACTCGGCCTCGACGGCCATGAGGTCATGAACGTGGAGCGTCCGACCTTCCTGCACGGCTCGTCCCGCAAACCCTCCGCGCTCAATGGGTTCAACCTGGCCTAGCCCGGTCGCCATGCGAATCGAGCCGAAATGAGCGGCAGCCCTTAAGCTCTCCCCTTCGACCCGACGGATAACCGCATCGTCTGCGCCACAAAGCTTAGCAGCATTTTCCGCAATGATATCCAACACAGGCTGAATATCCGTGGGAGAGCTGGCGATCACGCGGAGAATCTCGCTCGTCGCAGTCTGCTGCTCCAGAGCCTCGGTGAGATCACGATTGCGCTCTTGTAATTCTTTGAACAGCCGCACGTTCTCGATGGCGATCACGGCTTGGTCGGCGAACGTCTCAAGCAGTTTGATCTGCGCCGGGGTGAAGGGGCGCACTTCGGTGCGACGTGCGGTCAGTCCTCCAATGAATTCCTCTTGCTGATGAAGGGGAATAGACAAGTGGGTGCGCCAGCCGCCGGCGGTCACGACTTGGAAATCGTTCCACTCGCTGACGTCGGGAATGTGAAGCGTGCCGTGCTCGCGCATCCAGCGGTACTGTGGCTCATCAATACCGATCTCGACGCGGCTCATGGGTATGGGTATGGGACCAAAATGAGCCCGCACTGTCATAGCGTTTCCCTCGTGGAGTCGGAGCAAGACATCATCGATCCCACAAACCCGCGCGGCGCTCTCGACGATGGCGTCCAGGACAGGCTGCACGTCCGTGGGCGAGCGGCTGATGATGCTGAGCACTTCGGCGGTTGCCGTCTGATGCTCCAGGGCTTCGCGCAATTCGGCGTTGCGCTCGCCCAATTCCTTGAACAGCCGCACGTTCTCAATTGCGATGACCGCTTGAGCAGCGAACGTCTCAAGCAACTTGATTTGCTGCTGGGAGAAAGGACGAACCTCCGTTCGCCTGACGTTGATTACACCGATGGGTGTTCCCTCTCTAAGCATCGGGGTACTCAGAATTGACCGTGTTCCAGTACGAATGAGGAGATCCTGAGCGTCGAGAAACTCGGTTTTCGCGGCTTCCACGAGATCGTGCACATGTACGGTTTCTCGCTTGAGAATCGCTCGGCCGCCGACCCTTCCCAGGGTCGTGGGTGAAAATTCGGGTGCTGGAGCATTTCCGAAGGATGCCACTAATCGCGTTCCGTCACCCTCGACCAAGCGAATCTGTGCATCGGTTGCCTCGCATAGACGGGCGGCATTGTTCGCGACCGTGTCGAGCACTGGCTGAATGTCGGTTGGCGAGCTGGCGATGACCTGGAGAATCTCGCTCGTCGCAGTTTGTTGCTCCAACGCCTCGGTAAGGTCGCGGTTGCGTGCTTCGAGTTCTTTGAACAGCCTGACGTTCTCGATAGCGATCACGGCTTGGTCGGCAAACGTTTCGAGCAATTTTATTTGCTTGTCGGAGAATGGCCGGACATCTAGTCGGCGAATAAGAATAGCTCCGATGGGAATACCCTCGCGTAGTAACGGCATACCAAGGATTGTTCGAGATCCATCTCTTGCTCCTTCCGGATACTCAGTCCCGCGCTCCGGCTCCAAGTCATGAACATGGATCATTTGTCGATCCGTGACGGCTCGGCCGGAAACTGTTTGGCGACTAATCGGAATTATCTCGGGCACCGGAAGCGGACCGTATGAGGCCGATAGACGAAGAACGCTCCCGTCAATCAGTCGAAGCTGCGCGTCGTTCGAGTCACACAGGCGGGCTGCATTCTGGGCGACTACATTTAACACAGGTTGGATGTCCGTTGGCGAGCTAGCAATCACACCCAAGATTTCACTGGTCGCGGTTTGCTGCTCCAACGATTCTTTGAGCTCTTGAAACAGCCGCACATTCTCTATGGCGATCACCGCCTGGTCGGCGAAGGTCTTAAGAAGAGTGACGTGTTTGTCTGTGAACGGCCCTTCCTCGGCGTGCCAGACGGTGATTGCACCGATCGGGCTCTCGCCGCGGAGAATCGGCACCGAAAGTACGCTGCGGAAGCCCGTGGTGCGCAAAACATTCTGATCATGCTCCGCGTCTCCACGCCATTCGAGATCGCTCTGTATATCGGGAACATTGACCACCGCACGCTCCAGGATCGCCCGCCCCGTGAATAACTCGCGACTGGGCCTTGTCGGAAAAACGCGCCGGGAGAACTCAAGGGCGGCGGGAGGATAGTTGCGGTGGGCAACCATGTGGATCAGCTCGCCATCGAACCGATAGACGGAACTGAAGAGAGCCCCACACAGCCGCATGGAGCTGTCGGCGATCGCATCGAAGACCGGCTGAAGATCGGTCGGCGATGCGGAGATCACGCGCAGGATATCGCTCGTCGCGGTTTGTTGCTCCAAGGCCTCGGTCAGATCGCGGTTGCGTTCTTGAAGTTCTTTGAACAGCCGCACGTTCTCAATTGCGATCACGGCTTGGTCTGCGAAGGTTTCGAGCAGTTTTATTTGCTTGTCGGTGAAAGCGCGAACTTCTGTGCGGCGGATCAGAATTGCGCCGATCGGCCCGTCCTCGCGCATCAGCGGCACGGCTAGCACGGTTCGAAGACCTTCCTGTTCGGTGCTGGCCTGTGTCCGGGGAAACTCTGTCGCAGTGACCGAGAGCAAATCATCGATGTGGATGCGTTGGCGCTCGACAACGGACCGCCCGGCCACCGACTCCCGGTCAATCGGTAGTTCCGACGCCGCAAACTTCGGAATCGGGCCGTGATGCGCCACCGATCGAAGCATGTTTCCTTCGGCAAATCGGATCGAAGCGTCATTCGCGTTGCACACCCGCGCAGCGCTCTCCGCGATCGTATCCAACACCGGCTGAATGTCCGTCGGTGAGCTGGCGATGACGCCGAGAATCTCGCTGGTTGCCGTCTGCTGCTCTAACGCTTCCTTGAGTTCTTGGAACAAGCGGACGTTCTCGATGGCGATAACTGCCTGGTCGGCGAAGGTCTTGAGAAGCGCTATTTGCTTGTCGGTGAACAGACGGACTTCATTTCGCCTGATGTTGATTAGCCCAATCGGTATTCCTTCTCGAAGCATTGGTGTGCTGAGAAAAGTTCTTGTGCCCGTCTGTTTTGTGAATTCCGCGCTCCCCGGAAATTCGCTTTCAGCAGCGCGCAAGTCGTGAACATGTATTTGTTGTCGCTGTAGAATCGCACGGCCAGCGGGATTCCCCAGGTGCGTGGGCATAAACGTTGGGGCTGGTGACGAACCGAAGGACGCCACCAGTCGAGTACCGTCACCCTCAACGAGACGAATCTGCGCGTCTGATGCCTCAGATAACCGTGCCGCGTTTATAGCTACAGTTTGCAAAACTGGCTGGATGTCGGTCGGCGAACTCGCGATGACGCCGAGTATCTCACTCGTCGCGGTCTGCTGCTCCAGCGCTTCGCTGAGTTGGCGGTTGCGATCTTCTAGTTCCTTGAACAGCCGCACGTTCTCGATGGCGATGACGGCCTGGTCGGCAAAGGTCTCAAGAAGCTGTAATTGCTTCTCTGAGAACGGGCGAACCTCCATACGGCGAACGAGGATGGTTCCGAGCGCAACACCCTCGCGGAGGAGTGGTACCGCAAGTCTCGTTCTGGCGCGGCTTCCACCTAGATTTCCCGACCTATCGATATCTGGGTAATCGGTTTCGGATTCGGCATCGACGTCGTGGATATGAACCGTCCGCCGGTCGACCACGGCGCGGCCAATCACCGAGCCCCGAGTGACCGATAGCGGCGCCGCTCTCATCGGAATCGCTCCACGAATCGCCACTCGGTGAAGGAGGTTGCCATCGAGGCGAAAGACTACAGCGTCTTTGGCGTCGCATAACCGGGCCGCGCTCTCTGCAACGGCATCCAGCACCGGCTGAATATCCGTCGGCGAGCTGGCAATGACGCCCAGGATTTCACTCGTCGCGGTCTGCTGCTCCAATGATTCGTTGAGTTCTTGAAACAGCCGCACGTTCTCGATGGCGATGACAGCTTGATTGGCGAAGGTTTCGAGCAGCTTGATTTGGCTCTCTGTGAAGGGCCTGAGATCTGTCCGGCGAATGCCGATCACGCCAAGCGGAACGCCTTCACGCAGCAGCGGCGTGGCGAGGCGTGCCTGATGACTTGCCGCCCTGCTTTCGGGAAACTCCCTGGTCGATTCATCGAGATCGTGGACATGGATGGTTTTCCGGTCGACGATCGCTCGTCCCGTCACGGTTCCTCGGCTGACCGCTCTCTCCGCGCTCGCCGCCAGCTCGCCGTAGTTCGCTACCAGCCGCATGACGTCGCCGTCGAAGCGAAACACCTGGGCGCTGCTCGCTTCGCAGAGATGCGCCGCGTTTTTCGCGACGGTCGCCAAGACGGGCGTGAGGTCCGTGGGTGAGCTGGCGATGACTCCGAGGATTTCACTCGTCGCCGTCTGCTCCTCCCGGGCCTCGTCGCGCTCGCGCTTAAGCTCCTTGATCTCCCCGCGCAGCTTGGTGTTAACTGCCTTCAGGGAAGGGCCGCGCTTCTTTGCTGCCGGTCGTTTGGTCGTTGGCATCCTCTACCTATGTGCCTGGGCAAATCCGAAATTCGAATATCGAAATCCCAAACAAACCGAGGCCAAAGTAATTCCCAAACCCGGAAAATCTAAAACCTCGAATCCGATTTGGACTCGTTTTGAACATTACATTTGTTCTTGTCATTTGAATTTGTTTAGGATTTGGTACTTCGTGATTCGGATTTTTCCTTCTCAGCGCGCCTTACTCCTTACCCTTCACCCCTTACCCTTAGTGGATGGGCAGGGTAAACACAAAAGTACTGCCTTTTCCCACTTCGCTCTCCACCCAGATCTTTCCCCCATGTAGTTCGACGAATTTCTTGGCCAAGGTTAATCCCAGTCCCGTTCCTTCGATCTTTTTAGCGTTGTCACTTCCCACCTGGCGAAATTCTTCGAAGATCTTGGGCTGATCCTCCGGGGCGATGCCGATGCCGGTGTCAGTTACCGAGATCTCCACGCAACCATCGGCTTGCCGGGCGTTGATGCCAATCCGTCCTCCCTCCGGGGTGAACTTGACGGCGTTGGAGAGCAGATTGAGCAGAATCTGCTTGATCTTGCGCTCATCGCCAACGATGTCCCCGAGACGCTCGTCAACTTTTACCTCTAGCGTGATGCCGTGCCTGGTAGCGCGTTCCCGCACGAAGGTGCGGGCGTTGTCGATGGCCAAGGGGAGGTCAAATGTAGCCAGCTCCAGCTCCATCCGCCCGGCTTCGACCTTGGACAGATCGAGAATTTCATTGATCAGTGACAACAGATGGCGGCCGGAGGTGAGAATGTCGTCAGTGTACTCGGCTTGTTTCTCATTCAACTCGCCAAAGAATCTTTCCTGCAACACTTCGGAGAAGCCGATGATGGCGTTGAGCGGGGTGCGTAGCTCATGGGACATATTGGCGAGGAACTCCGACTTGTGCCGGTTGGCGGCCTCGATCTGCTGGCTCTTTTCCTCGATCTCACGGAACAGCCGAGCGTTCTGGATCGCTAACACTGACTGGGTGGCGAAGGTTTTCAACAGCTCGATCACTTCGGGGCGAAACTCGCCAATCGATTTTCGCCGCACCACCAAGGCGCCGACGATGCGCTCTTCGCGCAGCAAGGGGACTGCAAGGCTGGCGCGAAAGCCGAAACGCGCGAGCAATTCACGCATGCGCGGCGCGTAAGCTCGCTCTTCCGAAATATTCGGAATCTCTATCGGCTCGCGGCTGGTTGCGGCGCGGCCAACTACTCCGTCTCCCAGCCGTGGCGGATTGGCGCGCAGGGCATTGATGAGTTCCTCTTCCATGTGATCGGTGGCGCGCAGGAGAAACTCTTCGGAGGGCTCGTCGTATTCGTAAATCGCCCCGCCGTCGGTGCCGCTCAACTGGACGGCGTGGGATACTATTCTCGTCAGCACGGTTTCGAGATCGAGCGTGGAGCTTACCGCTTGACCGACTTCGCCGAGGGCTTTGAGCTCGCCTACGGAGCGTGTCAATTCATTGGTTCGCTCATTTAATTCCTTAAACAAGCGCACGTTCTCGATGGCAATGACGGCCTGGTCGGCGAACGTCTCAAGCAGTTTGATTTGCGCCGGGGTGAAAGGACGGACCTCGATGCGACGTGCGTACAGCGTTCCGATGAATTCTCCCTGCTGGCGAAGGGGAACAACTAAGTAGGTGCGGAACACGCCGCCGGAACGGATCGTTGGAAATTCGTTTTGCGCCCGGACGTCGGGAATCTGGAGCGTGCCGTGCTCGCGCATCCAAGGAAACTGTGGCTCATCGATACCGACCTCGGCGCGGCCGATGGGTATGGGACCAAAATGCGCCCGCGCGATCATAGCGTTTCCCTCGCGGAGTCGCAGCGCCACGTCATCAATTCCACAAACCCGGGCAGCGCTTTCGACGATGGCGTCGAGGACCGGCTGCACGTCGGTCGGTGAGCGGCTGATGATGCCGAGCACCTCGGCCGTCGCCGTCTGATGCTCCAGCGCCTCGCGCAATTCTGCATTGCGCTCGCCGAGTTCTTTGAACAACCGCACATTCTCGATGGCGATCACGGCCTGATCGGCGAAGGTTTTGAGCAGCGCGATCTGTTTGTCGGTGAATGGCTTCACCTCTAAACGGCGAATGCCAATCATTCCAATAGGCACGCCTTCGCGCAGCAGCGGTATGCCGAGCATCGTGTGAACGCCTCGTTGCGATGCTCGGTCTTGCTCCTCTGGATATTCACCGGGAACCGCGACAACGTCGGGAACATGAATCGTCCAGCCGTCGACGACCGTTCGTCCGGTCACTGAGTCGCGAGCGAGCAGCGTTTCAAATCCAATCGGGCTTCCCGGGACCGTCCCATATGTGGCGACCTTTCGAAGACGAGCGCCCTCTACCACCATGAAGATATTCGCGTCATCCCCCCCACAAATACGCGCCGCATTCTCGGCGACAGTGTCCAGCACCGGCTGTATATCTGTCGGCGAGCTGGCGATCACGCCCAGGATCTCACTCGTCGCTGTTTGCTGCTCAAGGGACTCCTTGAGTTCTTGAAACAACCGCACGTTCTCGATGGCGATCACTGCCTGATCGGCGAAGGTTTTCAGCAGGGCGATCTGCTTTTCGGTGAATGGACGAACCTCGGTACGGCGAATTGCAATCGCACCAATAGGAACCGCCTCGCGAAGCAACGGGGTGCCGAGCATGGTCCGATAACCATGCTGTGGGGCGCGGCTTCCAGTATAATCCGAAGCGACCGCCAGGAAGTCATGAACATGGATAGTTTCACGGTCGACAAACGCACGACCAACTACATTATTTCGATCCATGGCGAAATCGGTACCGATGGGGCTTCCCTGGACCGTCCCATATCCCGCGACCTTTCGAAGCCGACCGCCTTCGATCTGCATGACAATAGTAGCATCAGTTGCTCCACAAACTCGGGCGGCGTTCTTAGCCACAGTGTCCAGCACAGGCTGGACATCCGTCGGCGAGCTGGCAATGACGCCCAATATTTCACTCGTCGCCGTCTGCTGCTCCAATGATTCGGTGAGTTCTTGAAACAGCCGCACATTCTCGACGGCGATCACCGCCTGGTCAGCGAAGGTTTCCATCAGCTTGATCTGCGCCAGCGTGAAGGGGCGCACTTCGATGCGACGCGCGACCAGAACCCCAATCAGTTCCCCTTGCTGACGTAGGGGAGCGGCCAAGAAGGTGCGAAAGTTGCCGGAGGAACTGATCGCAGGAAATTCGTTCTGCTCACGGATATCGGGAATGTGAAGCGCGCCGTGTTCGCGCATCCAGCGAAACTCTGGCTCATCAATACCGATCTCGGCGTGGATGATCGGTATAGGACCAAAATGAGCCCGCGGAACCATAGTGTCCCGCTCGTGAAGTCGCAACAGCACGTCATCGATCCCACAAACCCGGGCGGCGCTTTCGACGATGGCGTCGAGCACCGGCTGCACGTCTGTCGGCGAGCGGCTGATGATACCGAGCACCTCAGCCGTAGCCGTCTGATGCTCCAGCGCCTCGCGCAGTTCGGCGTTGCGCTCGCCGAGTTCCTTGAACAAGCGCACGTTCTCGATCGCGATCACGGCCTGGTCGGCGAAAGTCTTGAGGAGCGCAATCTGTTTCTCCGAGATCGGTCGGACTTCCGTGCGGCGGATCGAGATAGTCCCAATTGCTGAACCTTCGCGCATGAGTGGTACGATAAGGAGAGTTCGAAGGCCCAAACGCTCTTGATCAGCTCGAGCCCCTGGAAACTCCGTTTCCGCCAATGTCGTCAAATCGTCGATGTGGATGATTTGACGGTCGATCACCGCTCGACCATTGGCTGATGTACGGTCAATCGGTCGGTCCAGCGCTACAGGGGGAAAAGGACCGTGGTGGGCAACCGCGTGGAGCGAATCTCCTTGGACGAGTCTAATCATCGCGTCGTACGAGCCGCATACGCGCGCGGCGTTCTCGGCGATGGTGTCCAATACCGGTTGCAGGTCGGTCGGCGAACTAGCGATCACGCGCAGAATCTCACTCGTCGCGGTCTGCTGCTCCAGCGCCTCGGTAAGGTCGCGGTTGTGCTGCTGCGATTCTTCAAAGAGCCGCGCATTCTCGATGGCGATCACGGCCTGATCGGCGAAGGTTTCGAGCAGTGTAATTTGATTGTCGGAGAAGGGACGAACTTCCATACGGCGTATCAATATCGCGCCGACCGGAACACCTTGTCTCAGCAAGGGTGTCGCGAGTATAGTCCTATTGCCATGGCGCTGCGCGAGTTCCCGCGCCCGTGGATACTCTGATGCTGGTGTGTTCAAGAGGTCGGCAACGTGGATCGTTTGTCGGTCCAACATTGATCGGCCTGCGACTGTGCCCCGGTCAAGTGGCACATGCTCTTGGCGCGGATTGACAGAAAGGGGGCCGTAGGATGCGATGACCCCCTGCCCGTCGTCATAAAGACGGAGTATTTGCGCATCGATGGAATCGCACAGCCGCGCTGCTCGCTCGGCAATCGCGTCGAGTAAAGACTGAAGATCACTGGGCGCCTTGGCGATCATCCGCAAAATCTCACTGGTCGCGGCCTGCTGCTCCGCGCCCTGGCGAAGCTCCCGCGCCTGCGCGGCGATGGTTTTTTTCAGCGTGGCAATGGATGCCGAGGAAGACGCGGCGCGCGGCTTTGCCTTCGATTTCTTCGCGCCTTTTCTGGAAGTGGTTTTCACGGTTCAGAAAACCCGTCTTGGGCAGTCCTCTGGGGGCCTGGTATCAATTTCGACACTGAACGGATTGGATGAGCCCGTTCTTAAAATATGCGCTTTTTATCGAGTCGATACTTAATCTACACGATAGGGAAGCGTCAAGCAGAAGATTGTGTCAGATTGCACGTTCGGTTTGGGGAGAGTATTCGCGGCTTAGACGCACGACGTTGCCGTGCTTGATTTCGGTTGTGAGCCTTATCGTGAAGAGGAAAACATTTTTGACCAAACTGCTCGAACTGTACTCTTGTCTTTCGCGGATAAGGTGCCGAGACGACGGTCAACAAGAGATCTTCTAATGGTTGCTAGTTTGGACAGTCGAACCACTGAGTCGGCAATCAATCCCGCAGATTTCCAGTCGGCTAACCGCACATCCGTCGGGCCACGCATCTGCTGCGTTGTAATCCGCGCAAGCATCAAGTCCTCGTCACCCGAATCAAACAGCACCAAACCCGGCCGACGTATCGCGCCTGACATATCGGACAACGGAAATGCTACGAGAACCACATCACCCCATCTATAGCGTATCGTAGAGGGCATCGTGTTGGCCGTCCCCTGCGAGGAAAGTTTTGATACTTTCTTGTTCCCAAAGAGAAGCGTCGTCTGCCGATTCGGGCCACAGCAAGATCACTCGCACCTCGTCGCCCTTAATCGACCGGCGCATTTTCTTAGGGAGCTGAATCGTCCCATTTGGATTGACCTTGCTGCGAAACGCTATAGCTTTCATCCGTTCCTCCGTGCGCGCTCTTTTCAGCTTGCTCTTCATGGATCACTTTCACGATAGTTCTTCGACTCGATACCGTCAAGTGCGCCGGCGAACGAGATTTCCCATGGCAACTTGAAATTAAGGCTCGTGCACGTCTACTGTGAACCGGCATGCGCCAGGGCGACACAGGGCGACAGAGCCGCAACCAAACTGAGAAAAGTCGGATTCACCACGAAGGTGTGGTTCGACGGGGCTCACCACAGGCTCCGGGCAGGAAGGTTTTCGTAGGGTGCGCTTCGCGCACCGGTCAGTCTCGGAATACCTCCCGCGAAGGCCCAAAGTTAAGAAAGGATAATTTCCGCGCCGCCGCGTCGAGAGTTGAATGAAATGTTGCACTATGAAACCTACGATATGGAGAAGTATCGCAGCGACGAGCAGATGGCCGGGTTCGTCAAGACGCGAACGCTGCAAGGGGCTTATGGTAGAAGAGGTGGCGCGGAGGGAGATGAGAAAGATTAGGGATTATTTCTCGCGCAAAAGCGCAAAGTTCGGAGAAAAAATAATTATTTTACTTTGGCCTTGGCGTCTTGGCGCGATATATTTGCCAATGTGAAATTATAAGGAGGGCGTATGGCACTTAAAAAAATTCTTTATTTAACGTTTGCAGCGTTGGGATTGTTCGGCTGGTTGTCGAGCACAGCTAGCGGCGCGACGGTCGAGGAAACGCTGGCGGTGATTAACAAGTTGCCGGCCAAAGAACGGCAGCGGCGGCTCGAAGAAGGTGCCAAGAAAGAAGGCAATCTCGTTATTTACTCAAACCACGGCATCGAAACGACGCAGGAATATGCCGAGGCCTTCGGCAAGAAATATCCTTTCGTCAAAGTCGAGCCTTCCCGTTTACAAGGGTCCAAGGGGCTCGATCGGATACTGCTCGAACATCGAGTCGGCAAACTGACTGCCGATGTCGTCGGTGTCGACTTCGATAACATCGGCGAGCTGATGAAAGCCGGGGTGCACGGGCGCTACGAATCGCCGGAGAAGAAAAATTACGCCAAACAGTATTGGGACAAAGACGGCCGCTGGTATGTGGCTGACTACACACTGGCGGTGATCGCCTATAACACCAAACTGGTGAAACCGAACGAAGTGCCGAAGAGCTATCAGGACTTGCTCAATCCCAAGTGGAAGAACGATATCTCCATCGACACCGAGCCGGAGCAGGCGGTGTTCGCTTGGATGATGGAATGGGGCGAGGAAAAAACCGCCGAGTATATGAAAGCGCTTATGCGCAATGGCACGGTGCCGCGGCGCGGTCATTCGCTGCAAGTGCAGATGCTCTGCAGCGGCGACTTCAAGATCGCCGTGGAAGTCTATCCACCGCGGGTGATGCAGATGAAATATGAAAAGAAATGTCCCATCGCGATGGTTTGGCCCAATCCGACACCGGGATCGCTCGGCAGCCACACCGGAATTACCCGCAACGCTAAAAACCTGCACGCCGCGGCGCTCTATATGGATTTCATTCTCAGCGAAGATGGCGTGGTCGCGCTGGCCAAAGGCGGCGGCACGATCCCGACGCGCACCGGTGCCAAAGCGGGCTGGCAAGAGATCATCAACGCGCTTGAGGACAAGAAGATTCGCAAAGCGGTCATCGGCCACGAAAAGATGGAGGAGCTGAAGGATAAGGGAAATAAGCTGATGGAAGATATCATTGTCAGGAAGCAGCTTAAGTAGATTGCAGATTGCAAATTTTCAGATTCCAAATTCCAGACGCGCCGGAACGAGTCGAGGATAAAAGATCGATGATAGAGGATGGCGTCGATCCTCCTCCTCGACCTTCCTCCCCTTACATCTGCTGGATCGAATAGCGCGTGCCGATGGCGCGAGCGATGAGGCTGATGACGATTAAAATAACAATCATCACCATGCCGAGCGCCGCCAGCTGGGGATACTGACCGCCATCCCATAACTCAAAGAGCACGATGGCGATCACCTCGGTGCCGCTGCGATAGAGCATGATCGAAGTCGACAACTCGCGGAAGGAATGGGTGATTACATAGATCCAGCCGGCGACGAAACCGGGCGCCAACAGCGGTAAAATCACTTTGCGGAAAGTATCTCCCCAGCCCGCGCCGGACGTTTCTGAAGCTTCCTCGAGTTCTTTCTTGATCTGCAACATCGACGACGAGCAAGCGCGCATGCCGAAGGGCAAGTATTTCGTCACGTAGGCGATTAACAGAATCCATAACGTGCCGTACACCGGCACGGGCACGACCAGATAAAGCCAAAGTATCGCGATACCGAGCACCAAGCCAGGCATGGCGATGGGGCTGAAGGCCAAAAAATCCAGCGCGCCTTTGCCGCGCCATTTCGTGCGCACGATGATCCAGGCGATGGTGGCGGTGAGCAGCATGGTGATGGTCGAGCTGGAGATGCCGAGCACGAAGCTATTCCACATGGCGCGCTGCACCAGCGGCAGGTTCCAAAGATTTTTGTAATTATCCAAAGTGAGGCTCGCCAATGCTTCCTCTGACGGCGCCATGTAGAAAGGCAAAAACGATGACCAGATCACGACCACGATCGGCAGGATGAATACCACAAAACAAACCAGCAGGTTTAAAAACGCGAGGGGCGCCCGCCAACGGCCGAGATCGTACACTGTCGGCCGAAACCCTTTGCCCGTAATCGTCGCGAACTGCTCGGATGCCGCGGTCCATTTGAGATAGAGCAAGACCCCAACCGTGGTGATGAGTAAGTAAACCACCGCGAAGGTGCTGGCCAAGCCAAAATCGGTGGGGACGCTTTTGGTCGCCAAGTAAACTTCGGTGGCGAAGACCAGAATTCCCGCCGGTATGCCGATCAATGCCGGCACTTCGAAGTTCTCAATGGCGCGGACGAACGTAATCATCCACACCGCCATGATCGCCGGCAAGAGCACGCGCAGAGTGATGCGCAGCGTCGTGCGCAGCATGCCTGAGCCAGCGACCAGCGCGGCTTCTTCCAAGGACGGGTCCATGGAGCGGAGCGCCGCGGCGAGCAGCAAGAAGGCGAAGGAAATCTGATCCGTGCCCTGTACCCAGATCATGCCGAGCATGTTGTTGATCTGGATTGGCTCTTCGAGGCCGAACAAAGGCATGGCGATCAAATTAATCAGTCCGGAGCGGCGGCCGAAGAGCACGATCCAGCCGACGGTGGTGAGAATCCCAGGGACGATCATCGGCACCAAGATCAAGCTATAAATCAGACCGCGCCAGCGCACGTTGGTGCGCTCAGTGATCCAGGCGAAGTAGAGAGCAACAAGGAAGGCGAGTGAGCTCGAACCGACGCTGAAGATCAACGAATTCCAAAGCGCGCCCGGCAGGCGCCAATTTTCCAGCAGGACGAGATAGTTTCTGAGCGTCAGACTACCGGCGACTCCCGGCGGGCCGCTTTTCAAACTGCCGTAGATCAAGGTGACGAGCGGAAACAGTGTCAGGTAGGCCAACAGCCCAGAGGCCAAAGCGATAAAAATCGATTGTGAACTTAAACGGAAGCGCAGAATTGCTGGCAGCATCACTCAGCGGATTTACACGGTATTCGTTCCGGTCGCAAACACGACAAAGCCCGGCGAGTTGGCACTCGACCGGGCTTTGTCAGGGTGGGTCGACTTGTTTAATTCCAGTCGGCCAGCACGCCCATGTCTTGGCCGCCGCCGTGTTGGAAAATCACGCGCTTGCCGGTCTTATCGTCGATCTCGTTTCTTTGGCCGCCGGCTTTGGCGACGTCTTCCGCCGTGGCTTTGTGGCTGTTGCCGAGTAGAATCATCGGCTCGTCATTGGGATTCGACCCTTCATAAAATTCATGGGCCGGGATGCTGATGATCTGACCCTGGGAGACTTCGTGGGTTTCGTTGCGCCCCTTCACGATGCCTTTGCCGGTCAGCACGTAGTAAGTCCGGTCTGACGGATGGTTATGCATTCTTTGCACGTCGCCGGGCGGAAAAATCAGAATCCAGGTCTCCAGATTCTCGCGGCGGAAAAGATCGATGCGCCGCTGGCCCTTCTTGCGCTCTTTGGCCGTTTCCATAACATCTAAGAGTTTCATTGGAACCTCCCTTTAGGTTGGTGGTACCGCTACCTACAGGGAGAATCTAGTCCCGATGTTAGAACGCTGTCAAGGCGAAGTTTGTTTGCCGGCGCCAATCGTAATATAGAGATGACTGCGAAGGAGAAACACCGATGACTCTGACAAAGCTTACTTGCATGTATGGACATCTCGAAGGGATCGACGGGAAGTTTGCCCGCGATATCACCGGCTATCTGTCGATCGATGCCGGCATTTACGCAAAACATGGTCTGGACGTTTCCTGGAATCATGTGCAAGGAACCGAGGAGCGCTACCGCAGATTGGAAAGCGGCGAAGCGCAGATCTCGTTCGTCGTCGGGCGCGCCTCGCTGCAACACTTTCTCGATACCCAGTCGACGCGGGTGCTCGGCTGCGCGATGAATAGTTGTCCGTATCTATTGATCGCCGATCCGGCGATCAAAGAAATCAAAGATCTCAAAAATCAGATCGTCGTCTGCCGCGAAGGGCCGGCGCGCGGCGTGCCGTTTCGTTCCGTGTTTCAAGAGCTAGGTGGCATCACCATGGGCGACGATTTTCAGCTCAAGCTGGTCAACAGCGATCAGGAGGCGCTTCACACGCTGCTCGACAAGAACGCGGCGGCAGCGATCGTGCCGCGCCCCTATGGCTTCGTTGCCGAGGACAAAGGGTTTCACCGCATGGTCGATTGGAACGACATGGTCGACGATCCGTTGCCGATCACCATCGAGACGACGGAGAAGCTCCTTGGCGAGCGCGAGCAGGATTTCACAGCTTTCTTGGTGGCGCACCGCGAAGGCATTCTTTACGCCAAGGCCAATCGCGAGAAAGTCGTGCAGCTGCTCATCGAAAAATTCGCGCACTATCGCTCCCTCGCCGAGAGGACGTTTGACGATTATCTCTGCTACATGGATGAGACGCTGACCGTCGACGTAAAGCAGCTGACCAAACTGCTCGCGCAGGTGGCGCTACAATCATCCCGGAATGCCCGGGAAGTGGCGGCGGAGTGGCTCATTCCCGGCGCACTGCGGTCTTAGCGTGTTCACCGCATCAAAAAGCAGGAGCATTCCATATTCTGAGCCTTTGCCCGTGTATGTTTACTAGAAAAAGACCCCATGATTTTGCTATACGTCAACCTGGCCATATCGCTCAGATTGCGACAACCAGGAACGGGGAAGTTTTGACGCATGAGTAGTTTGAAAACGATGTATCGGAGAATTTCACTTCGCAATGGAAAATTGTCGTGCGGAGCGGCAATTCTTTTAACCATGAACATTCTCTACGCGCGGCATCTCGGCGCCGCGGAGGTGACGATCGCCCTGCCGACGAAAAGCTTTCAGATGATTATTTTTCCACTAGCGCAGGAGCGCGGTTACATGAAAGAAGAAGGCATCGATCTGAAAATCACTTTCATGGAGCCGACGCCGAGCATTCAAGCGTTGGTCGCCGACAGCATTCAGCTGACGGGTTCCGGCGGCAGCGCGATGGTGGCGATCGCCCGCGGCAATGTGCCGATGAAAGTCGTGCTCGCGGTTAACGACCGCGTGCATCAGTGGATTCTTAGCCGGCCCAACATGACGAGCATCAAAGATCTCAAGGGCAAGAAGATCGCGACCACGGGTATCGCTTCGGTGGCGACGTTTATGTTCAAGAATCTGCTGCCGAAATATGGCATCGACGGCAATAAGGATGTTGTTTTCGTCGATCCCGGTGTTGGCAACCAAGCACCGGCGTTGATTTCTGGCGCGGTGGACGCGGCCATCGTCAGCGTCGAACAGCGTTACGCCGGCGTCGACAATGGCATGAAGGAGCTGATGTATTTGGGCAATGAAGTTAAAAACTCCTGGGGTACGACGGCGGCTTCGGACAAATTCATCAAAGAACAGCCGAAGTTGATCATAGGTTTCATGCGCGCGACGCTGAAGGCGCTGCGCTTGATCAAGCGCGACCGCGCCGGCACGATCGCCGCTTTCGCGAAATTTTCCGGACTCACGCCCGCCCAGTCGACACGGTTGTACGACGATCTGATCGGCACCTTTACGGCGAACGGCACCGTCGACCTCGACACGCAGAAAAACGATCTTGAAGTCATTCGCCAAGTGCTGGACGGGAAAGAGGTCCTGCCGGCTGCCCGGGTGTTCGATTTCAGCGCAGCCTTGGAAGCGGACGCGCAGCTCAACAAAATTGGCTGGAAACCATAGGGTGGGATTGGAGTGTGGGAGTAATGGAATGATGGAGTGCTGGGATTCTATAGTTATGTGTTCGAGCCTAATGATCGTGAATCAGCGCGAACCTTGGGATCGGCCCCATCACTCCAACGCTCCAGTACGCCAATTCTTAGTCACGCACAGGGGTAAAACTTTTATTGCGAACCCGTCAAACGAAGGAGGAACCCATGCCAGGCATAATCGATGCGGATACCCATATATCGGAAGGCGAGGCGATGTGGGCGATGATGGACAGGGAGATGTATTCCCGCCGTCCGGTGTTGTTGAAAAGCCCCGAGGACACACTTTACGGGCCGCGCAATGCGTTTTGGCTGATCGACGGTAATATTTTCCCCAAGCCCAACGGCAAGGGCAGCTTTCGCTTGATCACGCCGTCGGCGTCCAAGCTCGAAACCTCCCGCGGCGATATTCATCTAGCTTATCGCGAGATGACTGACATTCCCGGCCGGCTCGGTGATATGGACAAGCTCGGTGTCGACACGCAAGTGGTCTTTCCGACGTTGTTCTTGATTTACATCACCGACGATGGTGCGCTCGACGTCGCCATGGCGCGCGCTTACAACCGCTTCATCGCGCAAGCCTGCGCGAAATCCGCCGGTCGCATGCGCTGGGTGGTGGTGCCGCCGCTCCACTCGGTGGAGGAGTCGGTGAAAGAAATCAAATGGGGCAAGGACAACGGCGCGGTGGGGGTTTTCTTCCGCGGCATCGAGGGGCAACGCACGCTGGACAATCCCTATTTCAATCCGATTTACCAGGCGGCAAGCGATACGGGTCTACCGATTCTGATCCACACTGGCGCGGGCTGTCCGCTGTTCCTAAATCTCTTCGATGTCGAGCGTAATCACACCTTTGGCCATAGCCGGGTGCAACCGTTGTTTGCCTTCCGCGATTTGATTGCCAACAAGATCCCCGAGCAGTTCCCTAAACTGAAATTCGGCTTCATCGAAGCCTCGGCAGGCTGGGTGCCGTTCATGCTGCATATTATCAAACGGCTCTTCCGTGAGAAGTGGAAGTTTTCATCGGATGTCGACATGTTTCGCGAATATCGCATTTTCGTTGCCTGCGAAGCGGATGAAGATGTCGATTATATCTCGCGCTATACCGGCGAAGATCACTTGATCATTGGCTCGGACTATGGCCATCAGGATCCGTCGGAAGAAAGACAACTGGTCGCCGCCATGCGCGCGCGCGAGGACATTCCGCCGGCGCTGACGGACAAGATCTTCTTCGACAATCCGAAGCTCCTCTATCCGTTGAACTGATTGCTGATTAAAGCTCATCTTCATTTTCCATCTTTACCCCTATTGAAACCCTCTCCCGCTTGCGGGAGAGGGAAGGGTGAGGGTACATTCGGATCGGGAGAGATGCCGATGAAAAACAAATCGAAGAAAGTCTTGCGAACAAGTAAAAGATTGCATTTCGCTCTCGCACTTCTCGGCTGCATGCAGTTTTCGGCGGTCGAATTTGTCAGCGCCCAATCCCTGCAAACCGTCAACATGGCGATACCAGCGCGCAGCTTCCAGATGGTCATCTATCCGATCGCCCAGCAAAAGGGCTACATGAAAGAAGAAGGTATCGATCAGCGGGTCATTTTCGTCGCACCGACCACCAGCATCCAGGCGATGCTCGGCGGCGACGTCCATTTCACCGGCGCTGGCTCCAGCGCGCTGGTGAGCATCGCGCGGGGCAATACGCCGCTCAAAGTCGTGGTTGCGACCAATGATCGCGTATTACAGTGGTTTGTCACCAAACCGGAAATCACCAGTCCGAAAGAGCTTAAGGGCAAGCGCATCGCGACCACCGGAGTCGCGGCGATCGCAACCTTTATGGCGAGGCAGGTTCTTACGAAGCATGGACTGGATGGCAACAAGGATGTGAATTATCTCGACGTCGGACAGGGCAATCAGCTCGCCGCGCTCCTCGGCGGCGGCTTCGACGCCGCGATCCTCAGCGTCGAGCAGCGCTACCTGGCGCTGGACAAAGGCATGCGCGAAATGTTCTTCATGGGCAACGAAGTGAAAAACTCCTGGGGCACGCTGGCGACGACCGACAAGCTGATCAAGGAAAATCCCAAAATGGTCAGCGGCTTCGTGCGCGCGACGCTCAAGGCGCTGCGTTACATTCGCCAAGACAAAGAAGGCACGATCTCGGTGATGCTGAAATTCTCCAACGTCTCGCGCCAACAAGCGACGCGCGTCTACGACGACATCATCGGAACTTTCACGCGCAACGGCGCCGTAGATGATGAGACGCAACGCAACGATCTCAACATCATCCGGCAGGTGATCAACGGCAACGAAACCATGCCCAATTCAAAAGGCTATGATTTCAGCTTCGCCCTGGATGCCGATCAGCAGCTGAGCAAACTGGGGTGGAAACCGTAGGATTGCGCATGGAAGCGCGTCAGACCCCCAACCGCGCGTGAGGAGCGACGAGCATGGAGCCCGAGAATGGTCAGAAAAAGCTAGCCGTGCTGATCGACGCGGAAAATACTCAAGCTTCGATCATTGATGCCCTGCTGGCAGAGATCGCAAAATACGGCATTGCAAGCGTCAGACGCATCTACGGCGACTGGACCACGACTTTGTTAAGAGGGTGGAAGGATGTTCTGCTGGAACATGCCATTCAGCCGATTCAACAATTTCGCTATACCGTCGGAAAAAACGCTAGCGATAGCGCGTTGATCATTGATGCAATGGACTTGCTCTACACGGAGAAAATGGATGGCTTCTGCATCGTTTCGAGCGATAGCGACTTTACACGTTTGGCATCGAGGATTCGCGAGGCGGGTTTGGTCGTGTACGGCTTTGGCGAAAAAAAAACTCCCAAAGCATTCGTCGGCGCCTGCGATAAGTTCGTCTATACCGAGATACTTCGAGAGGATGAGCCGGCCGGTTCTCCAACCAGGAAAACCACTACGGACCTGATCCAGGATACGACGCTAGTTAATTTATTGAGAAACGCCGTTGAATACTCGGCGAGCGAAGATGGCTGGGCGTATTTAGGGCAGATTGGACAACACATTGCAAAGCAAGCCCCCGAGTTCGATCCGCGTAACTATGGATACAAGAAACTCGGCGACTTGGTTAGAGCCACACAGATTTTCGAAATAGATGAACGACGCTCTCCCGACTCGCCGGGTATATCGGTATATGCGCGGGATAAACGCAAGAAGCAAGCAAGTGGGGTTTAACCATAACAAATTCACTTCGCCGGCGGCGTTAAATCACTACCCGCATTCAGCTCAGAGGCCGTAAAGCGCGCAGGGATTGTCGCGCACCATTTTGTCGACGACGCGGCTCGGTATGCTGGTGAGCGATTTGAGTGTCGGCAAAAGGTTGCGCTGCTCGAAGGGATCGTTGTGGCCGTAGTCTGAACCGATCACCAGGTTATCTTCGCCGATGCAATCGACGATGACCGGCAGGTTCTCGCCGGCTTCACAGGCGATAAATATGCGAAATTCGCGGAAGAGATCTTGGGTCGAGGAAAATTTCCACTGGTCGCGGAATTGTCTTTTGAAAGAGTGCAGCAAGTAAGGCACCCAAGTCGCATAGGCTTCGATGAAGCCGAAACGCAGGCGCGGAAATAGTTCGGGGATTTTGTTGTTGACGACATCGTTGAAGGCGAAGAGCGGCAGGATCGCCGAGTGGGACCATTGGCGGTTGCGCTCCAAGTCGAAGAAGTTGATGAACGTCGGACAACCGGAGCCCTGGTGAATACAGATCGGCAGATCGAGATCGCTCGCTGCTTGATAGATTGGAAAAAAGTAAGGATTGTCCAGCGTGCGAGTGCCCTCGATGCCGCGGAAGAAAACTCCGACTGCGCCGTGCTCCTTCGCCCAACGCAGTTCATTTATCGAGTCCTCAATCGAGCGCAACGGCGGGATCACTACCCATTTCAGCCGGTCCCTTCCCTTCGCACACGCGTCGGCCATCCAGCGGTTGTAGGCGCGGCAAAGCGCGACTTCGAGGGCGACGTCGTCGGTGAGATAAATCAGAAACAGCGTGGGATAGATCACTTGGACATCGAAGCCGGATCTATCCATGTCGCGCAGGCGCGCTTCGGGGTCGGTGATCTCGCGGCAACCGGCGCTGATATCGGTGCGGGTTTGTTGCTTCTTCGCCGCTGAAGGCGTGATCAACGCAAAGCCGCCTTTGCCAGCGGGCTTGGGAAAAATGTCGCCGTCGATCAGCCAAAAGGCGTTGCGGTCGCCGTAGAGCGTATTTTCCGGGACGGAAATCAGCACCGGCCAGCGATGATACATCTCGCGCCCGATATGCTCCCACATCTGTTCGTTTTCGGAAACATGAGTATCGGCGTCGACGAGTTTTGTCGCTGTTCCAGGCATGGCTTCCTCCGGTTTACCGTTCGATGCGTGTGGTTACGCTAGTCGAGTTGCAACGAAGTTGTCAAGAATACTGTCGACCGACATAAATCCAAGGATCGTCACGCCGGCCCTTCGACGAGACTCAGGATAAACTCCGGCCGGCATCAATTCTTTTTCCTATGAATCTCCTCGGCGCCAGTGAGATGCCTGGATTCCGGCGTGCGAAGGCATGACGGAGACTGTCAAGGCTTCTGAACAAGCTCGGTCTTCGCCAACTCATCGACAAACTTCACTAAACCCGCGTGATCCAGATCGCCGTTGCCCATACCTTTCATGGCGTTCATCATTTGGCCGACGACACCGGTGACCATGAGCGGTACGCCGTATTCCGAGCCGGTCGCCAAGGCGATCTTCATGTGGTGGCGACCAAGGACTGATTACTTTGCAACCGGTTCGGTTGACTGTCGTAATCATGTGGCTTTAATCTAATAATTTCCCGCAGCTTGCTGCGGGCACCATTTAACTGGGGAATCCAAAGGGGGCTAGCATCCCCTTTGGTCGCGTGCGGGGTTAATACCCGTACGCGAAATGCGCCGTTTATTTGAAGCTACTTTATCCTGGAGGACAAAATGAAAATCGCCAGCGTCAAAGATGTCAAAGACCGTCTCTCTCATTATTTGAAGACAGCCGAGAAGGACGATGTGGTCATCACCAAAAACGGCAAGCCGAGCGCGATTATCCACCATCTGGGTGAGGACGAAATCGAGGATTACAAATTGGAGCACGATCCGAAGTTTCGCGCCAAGATCGAGAAGCGATGGAAAGATTATCTGACCAAAGGAGGGCGCTCGATCGAGGAAATTCTCCAATCGCTCGGTAACTAAGTGGCCGCGCAAAAGGAATTTCGCGTCGAGCTTGGCGCTAGCGCCGAGAGAGACCTTGGCGCTTTGCCTACCAACATTCAACGCGCCATGCTTTCAGAAATTACGCTTAGGTTAAGATTAAAACCTTACCGAGAAATTAAAACTAGAGTCAAACGGCTCACCGGCATAATACCGCCACTATATCGGCTGCGTGTTGGCAATTATCGCGCCTATTATCGAAGTCTCGAAGACCGAGTGGTTGTCCTAGCGATACTCCATAAAATAAAGACAGCGAACGATGGCTGAAACGCGCGAGATAGTCCCGGCCGAAATCTTTGTCGCCAAGCCCTCACCTTGCTGCTGGTAATTCCTGTTTTGCTAATTCTTCGACAAACTTCACTAGCCCTGAATGATCGAGATCACCGTTGCCCATTCCTTTCATCGCGGTCATCATTTGGCCGACGACACCAGTGACCATCAAAGGCACACCGTATTCGCTGCCGGTCGCGAGAGCGATCTTCATGTCTTTCTCGTGCAGGCGAATGCGGAAGCCGGGTTTGAAGTTACGATCAAGCATTTTCTGGCCGTGGGCTTCGAGGATTTTGGATTGGGCGAAGCCGCCGAGCAGCGCTTGTCTGACCTTCGCCGGATCGACTCCGGCTTTCGCCGCGAGCACCAGCGCTTCGCTGACGATCGCGATTGTCGTGCCGACGACCATCTGATTCGCCGCTTTGGTTACCTGTCCAGCGCCGGCTTCACCGACGTGGACGATGTTCTTTCCTAACTTCTCGAAGATCGGCATCGCTCGTTCCACCGCCGAGGTTTTGCCGCCGATCATGATCGACAGGCTCGCGGCGATAGCGCCGGCTTCGCCGCCGCTCACCGGGGCGTCGAGCATGCCGCAGCTGCGCTTGTCAGCTTCCGCCGCGAGCTTGCGCGCGACCACGGGTGAGATGCTCGACATGTCGATCAGTAGTGTTCCTGGCTTCAGCCCAGCGAACACGCCTTTTTCGCCCGCGTAGACGAGTTCGACATCCGGCGAGTCGGGCAGCATGGTGATAATGATTTCGCTGCGCGCTGGGACATCTTGTGAACTCGCCGCGGGCTGCGCGCCTTCCTTGCTCAATTCGTCCACCGCCGCCCGGCTGCGGTTGTGGATCACCAACGGATAACCCGCTTTGAGAAGATGGCGCGCCATGGGTTTGCCCATGATGCCGAGACCGATGAAACCGATGGTTGGATTGCTCATACGTATTTCTCCACTGGTTACTTACACGACGCTCTACGGCAGAAAACTCAGATCGATCACCTGCTGTGGCGTGACATTTTTCGCTTGGGGATCCTCTTTCACCAACTCGTCGATGGCTAGCTGGATTCCTTTGAGCGTCGGTTCGCCGACGTCAGGGGAAGGCGCGGGTGTGGTAGTCGTAGTCAGCTTCGGCGGGTCAGTGGTCGTCGCTTTCATGTTTTTGTTGATCAAGACTACGGTGCAGGGCCGGTATGCTCTTTTTTTCGAACATTCAGTCTGTTCGATCATAAGCCGCAAAAATTCCTGTCGTTGGTCCAAGCACATACGACAAATAACGGTACAAAGGCAAGGTCTTAAGTCTTTGTCATGGGATGGTCGTTGCAGTATGTTATGGCCATTATGCAAACAAAACTATTTTCTTGGCTGGGCAGAGAGTTCGTTGCGATTTGTGGCGAGGCGCGAGCCGGGGCGTCGGTGGAAAGCGCGACTGCGAAGTTGTTTCAGAACTTCGCCGACACGCTCAGCCCACTCGGCCTGTCGCTGGACAATACGGTGCGCATCCGTGTCTTTGGCCGGGACAGGCAGGCGCGCACTGATGCTACCCTGGCGCGCTCGAAGATTCTTAGTGGCAGCCGTAGAGCAGCGAGCTCCAGTTTTATCTCGCAGGAATGGTTCGATTCCGCTGGCTCTGGCGGTTTGGAGCTGCTCGTCATGCGGCCGATGAATGTGGCGGCCACGCGCAATCCCGTGGATTTCGAGCCGCCGCGCAATTATCTTTGCTATCTGGAATACGATGCAGTTATTTTTTTCTCTGGCTTCACTTCCGAAGCGGCGACGCTAGAGCAGCAGGTGAGGGAGATTCTCGTGAGCTTGGATGGAGCCTTTGCCCGGGCAAAAACTGATTGGAGCAAAGTGGTGAAGCTGTCTTTGCTCTTGCAGCGCGGTTCCAATATCGATTCGGTGAAACAAATTCTCGCGCAGGCGAACCGGCCGAGCGTGCCGGGGATCGAGTTTACTTTCGTCGATGGCTTCGCCGGCGAGAAATATTTGGTCGAGATCGAAGCGACGGCATTGAGCGGCTAAGGGCCGTGGGCTTGCGTTCTCGACCTCTACGAGAGGTTTTTCTACGCGTACTCGCGATAGAGGCCGTCAAATTTGCCGAGCTTGATGCGGACCATGTACTGGGCGCTTTCGCGGACGAGCCGCTCTTCGCGCGGTGTTTTTACCATGCGGGCGATCAATTCCGCCGAGCGCGCGGTGTGCTCTTGGTCGGCGACCATGTGGACTGAGAAAAATGTCAGGTCGTGATCAGAGAGGCCATAGTGTTTGCGTCCGGCGTTTAAGAATTCCTCCGAGTATCGGCAGACCATGCTTTCGCTGGTAAGCGCGGAGGCGCGGTTTTGCGGCGCGTAGCCCATCAGCGTGTTGTAGACGGTGCGCGCTGAATGAATCTGACACTCGAACATCTGTGTCGCGTCGGTGAAGTCTTCTTCTTTGAGGCCGAGCGCGAGACCGAAGCGTTTCGCCAGATCGGGATGGGTCTGCTCTTCGGTGAACTGCTCGGTGAAGTAGTCGAACATCGTTGGCTCGTGGGCGTTCTTCACCATGCCAAGGGCAAAAGATTTTAGAATCGCTTTGTTGTGCAGATAATGCTGGATCGCCCAGCCTTGCATTCTTTTGATCGATAACTTGCCCTGGCGCAGCTCGGTGAAATACTGAGTGTTCATCAAACTCTGAATGCCGGGCTCGATGATTTCTTTTTTTACCGAATCAACGAGTGCTTTACCGTCTACCATAAATATCTCCTTGTTTGCCGAATCTGTTTCGGGTTTCGAGTTTCTTGTCTCGGGTTAAGCGAAACCCAAAACTTCAAACTCGAAACCTATTTCCCCGCCAGCACTTGATCGAGCAATGTAAAATCCGTCACCGCGGCGACGTTGACCGGCGCGGGAATTTGTTTCTGGGCGTAGGCGAGGTCGAAATATTCTTGCATATCCTTGATCGCGAGTTTGCCATCCGGCGTCAGCGTCGACAACCATTGCTCGTAAACGGTCTCGGCGATTTTCTGGTCGATGCGCCAGCGGTCCCGGATGTAATTGACGACCCAGTTGAGCTCCTTGTGGCTGAAAGTGTTGGCGTCGAGCATCACCCGCATCACGCTTTTGATGCGATTGGCGTCGCTTTTGAGCTTGGCGTCGTTGACCACCAGACCGCTGGTGGGAAATTGCATCGGCAATTCATCGGCGGAGCCGATCTGGCGAAAACCTTTTTGCGCCATGATCACATTATGCGGGCCGGAGAGCACCGCCGCCGACACCGCGCCTTGGCCGAGACTGGTGACGGTGTTCGATACCGATCCGGTTTGCGTGAAACCAACTTTTTCCGGGTCGGCGCCTTTAGCTTTCAAAAGCAGGCGCACGACCAGATGCTGCAAACTGCCGACGCGATCAACGCCGATGCGCTTGCCGCTGAGTTGGTTTATCTGCTGAATACTCGGGTCAGCGACCAGAAAGAAGGGCGGCTTACGCAGGCCGATCATGACTCCTTTGAGCGGCGCTCCCTGAGCCGTGGCGACGATGCCGGTGGTATAGCCGGTCAAGAAATCAATCTCACCGGCGGCGAGGGCGGCGACCGGCAGAGGACCGGCCATCTGAATCAATTCAAGATCGAGCCCGTGCTTTTTAAACAAACCAGCGTCGCGGGCGATGAAGAGATTCAGAAACGACACGCTGAAAGCGGAATACGCCATGCGCACTCTCTTGCTTTCTTGCGCTGAGGTCGGGGAGTGAGCTTGCAGCAGTAAGATCAGCGCGCCAACGAATACCACGCAAACACGCGCAGTCGCGCATCGGCTGCGATCGATTAAAGGCTGGCTTATCACGCCACGGACTATATCCAGCGGGCCGAAAGCTTGTCAACGTGGCGGCGGTGATATCGAATATCGCCGCGACTGTTCGTGGTTGTTGAAAGACTACCGTTAAAATAAAGCAAGTCCGAGCGGTGTTGCCGGCTCGGCCTTGGGCAATCTAACGAAACGATAACGTGGGAAGCTAAATTTTGGGAATCACCAGCGTCGTGCCGACTCTGACCAAATGCGCTTGGCGGATGCCGTTTGCTTGCAGGATGTTCTGCACCGAGGCGCCGTAGCGCTTGGCAATCTGCAAGATGGTTTCGCCGCGCTTGACTCGGTGATGGACAACCTGGGTGGAAGCACGAGTCGGCGCTGACACCGACTTCGCCTTCGGCTGGCGAGTTGGCTGCGCTACCTGGGGCGCTTGCGCTACGGCGACGAGCGGTTCGATGTTCCGATCGACAGGGAGTTTGACGCGATAGCCGGCTGGGACAACCTTCGTTGAAGTGCTTAGCGCTGGATTCCAACCTAGCAATTCGTCCCGGCTCAAGCCCGTTGAGTTTACCAGCGATGCGATGGATGTGTTGGCCGTCAATTCCTTTTCCTGGATCGGCGCCGCGGCGTCAAGTTCTAGTCCGGGGAAGTACTGCTGGAGGTTGCTGCCGACTTCCACGGCGGCGAGAAACTCAGCATAAAATTGCTTTGGCGCAAAGCCAAAGTAGGGGTGATTGTAAGAACGGATCAGATCGACCAAATCATTCGACCCGATGGTGGCCACCGCACGGGCCATGCCGGCCTGGCCGTAATTGTAAGAAGTGATCGCTAGTGGCCAACTGCCCAAATATTCATAGGCTTGTTTCAAGTAGGACGCGGCCGCGCGGGAAGACTCAATGGGGTCCCTTCGCTCGTCGACGGCGGCGGTGACGCGCATGTACTCGCGGCCGGTTCTCGGCATGAACTGCCAGATGCCGAGGGCGCCGACGGAAGAACGCGCGTAAATATCATAGGACGACTCCACCACCGGGAGGTAGCTAAGTTCCGGCGGTAAACCGCGATCGCGGAAGATTTGCTGGATCTGTGCGATGTAACGTCCGGAGCGTTTGAGGCCGGCAGCCGTGCGTTCTTTGACGCCGCGCTGCGCCTTGACCCGTTCGATGTCGATGCCATTGGCCTCGGCGATGCGAGCTCTTTCACTGTTGATATATTGGTTCGACCGGCTTTCTTCGCCGACATCGACGACTTCATAGATCTTGCCCGGATCGAGCGGATCGAAATATACCAGTTGCGCGAGTCCATACTCGCTAAAGATTTTTTTCCAAAATTCGACCGATGACTCAAGTCCCGCGGGAAGCGGGAATGGATTCTGATAGGCGGGTTCTTGTTGAGCTCTGGAGCTTACTGGGAGAAGGGCCAGAAAGCCAAAGAAAATAGAAAGCAGCCTTAGTCTTGCGTGCTTCATTGTTACCTCTATATAGACAACTTCGCTTAAGAGCAACTCAAGTGCCAACGCCGACGGGCCGTATCTTAGGGAAATTCGCTGGCAGAAACAATCCGCCGAAGGCACTTCTTCGGAGCTTTACGATGTTCGCCGCCGGCAAAGTTGACCGGTGGGGGCAAGGTCGGCCAGGCAACTAGGTCCGAAATCGTACTCTGCTGCTCTCGATTTGACGCCAATGACCCAGCTGATTATAGTGCGGCGGAAATTCTTTCCTAGTTGTCACAGGGGGCTCGATTGGAAGACTCTATATTGATATCGGTCGCCGAAGCGGCACTGCGGGTGATTCTCGGTTGGCGGATGTTGATCAGCGGGCTGAGTAACGTCAGACGTTGGCCCAATCCGGTCAATACTGCGAGCATCTTGTTTCCTAAGGGCGCGACCTTTTTCGGTTTCGTCGCCACCTTCTTGATGGTCGTCGGCGGTTTCGGCGTCGCGGCGGGCGTACAAACGCCGCTCAGTGCGGTCATGATCGTGATATTTCTCATCCCGACCTTTGGACTCCACTGGCATTGGCTCAAAGTATTGCCGACCATGGTGCCGGTGGTGACGGCTGCACTCAAGGACGAAAAGGCGCGGAGTTACTTTCGATCCTTCGACCGGCAATCCTACCATGCCCACGAAGTCGGCTTGCGCGACAATCTCGTGTTTGTGGCGGCGGCGTTCTATTTCGCGGTCAGGGGGAGCGCGGCGTTCGGTGTGGATAATTGGTTGAGCGGTTGGGTGATTCGGTTATTTTAAGCTTGCAGCGCCGTGCGCCGGAGCGCCGCAACCAGAGCGGCGAAGAGAATTTACCACAAAGAACCTAGCGCGGCGAATCCGCAACCAAAGCGCCGAAGAGATTTCACCGCAGAGACACGGAGTTCGCAGAGTTTGGAGTGTATCTTAACCAAAAAACTCTTTACTCTGCGTCCTCCGCGGACGTGAGAAAAAATCCCCAGCGGCTCACGGTGGTAGTGTATATATAGGAGGATAGTGAAGTTCAGAGCAAGAGCCGAGCTCTTATAGTGAAAGTCACACGGGAACC
>Ga0208454_1000085_pt1 | contig 66796 bp, 108 predicted proteins | sample EasRivMeERMZT100_FD_187530 | JGI IMG/M metagenome (GOLD analysis project Ga0208454, IMG submission 187530) | Soil microbial communities from meander-bound floodplain in the East River, Colorado, USA - East River MetaG ERMZT100 (SPAdes) (version 2) | ecosystem: Environmental > Terrestrial > Soil...
CACGGCTGCGCGGTAAACCGCTTGCTGGCTTTCGGGCCATCGGGAAACGTAAGAAGCAACAGCTTTCTTCCAGTAAGTTTCGTCCCCGTACCCGTACCCGTCTCCGGACCCGGACCCGTACCCGTAACCGTCCCCGGCCCCGGACCCGGACCCGGACCCGTACCCGTACCCGTCCCCGTCCCCGGACCCGGACCCGTCCCCGGACCCGTACCCGTACCCGTACCCGTCCCCGGACCCGTACCCGTACCCGTACCCGTCCCCGGACCCGGACCCGTCCCCGGACCCGGACAGCGCGTTCAACTTACTTGCCATTCAACACACTCGCTTTCTGCTGACTGAAAATCTCTTGATTCGCCATCCTGAAAAAGCTCCGCGCGATCCGGCCCAGGGTCTCCAGTTCGAACTGGCATTCCATCGACATCTGTGGTGCCAGCGGTTTCAGCTCGTGCTGCAACGTATTGAGCACGATTAGTAAGAATTGTTCGTGAGCGCGAAAGTGTTCTAGTGTCACTTACCTTATCCTTTGATGCCGGGAGTCCATCCCCGAACCCCCGGCGCCTTCTCTTTTTTCCCTTGACTCGCTTTTCCTTTCATTCGATTTGTCCTGCAATTCTGCGGAGTAGGCCCCGCAGAAACTTTTAGTCCAGCACCTTCATCGCTTCCTGCATCACATTCGTCAAGTCTGCGAAGCTCTCACATCGACAGTGAGGTTTGCACTTCCCACATTCCAGGCAAACCGGCATGACGCAACCGCAGACTGGTCGTGGTCCCACCTTCACCGTTTGACTACAGCATGGGCAAGGCGCAGCTGAATTTGTTTCTGTCAGTCCGTTCATTTCAAAACCTCTAAGGCGTCCTGATAGCTACACTGCAACTCAGAGCGGAAGATACGCTCCCAGGCTGCGTCTGCGTCTGCCTCCCGATAACCTATCATCCGGTCCCGATGCTCGCGGATCACGCGCCTGACCTCGGCGGCCGATGGGAGATTGCGCTTACACTCTTGAGATCCGCAATTGTCTGGCTCGTCTTCCCACCGCTTCTGCGCGAGCCAGGTGGACGGGTGCGGAATGTATTGGCCGTTGGCCTTCGTCCAGTTGTGAGATTTCTTCTGCCGTTCTAATTCGGCCAAAATGGTTTTTGACAATTCGACTTTGACCTTCAATCTTTTCCATAACTCAGCCGCCCGTCCCCTTCCTACCTTCCGGGGGTAGGCTTTCCAAAATTCTTCGAACCCGCTCGGGGTCGCGCCCGTTTTCTCTTCCATTTCTCTCTCTTCTTTCTGACTACCTATCGATGCGAGGGAAGGGAGGAAGGTAAGGGCAAAGGACTCCCATCCCCGCTTGCGCGTGCGGTGGAAGTCCGGCCCTCTGACTACAAAACGCATCGACGGTCGGTCGGTCGGTCGTTTCGGGCTCTACAGACTTTTCAGGTAGTTCGCTGTAGATTGGCTGTGAACTTTCGGTGTACTATCCCACCTGCAGCGGCGTTCAGCCTATCGGACTCGCCTGCTCCTTGTGCTGCATCCCCCCAGTAGGAGCGTTTAGCTTCCCGTTGCGCTGGTGGTCGGCCTCCGCAACGGGGGTTATTCCTGACGCAAGCAACTCCTCCGCAGTTGTAACGATTTGATAGAACTTCGCCCGAAATGGGCGCTGGTCGTGGTCTTCCATGTGACACACTGTGCAGAGGATTTGCAGGTCTCTTAACTTTTCTCTGCCCAGGCGAACGTATGTCTTGTGGTGACACTCAAGGTTGAATTCGGATCGGCAACGAATATTCTCACATCGCTTGCCGACGCTCTTCAGCTTCGCTTCGCGCTTCTTTCTCCACTCCGCAGATTTAATGTAAAGCGCGTAGACTGGTTTCCCGTATTGCATCCACCAGTATTCCTTGTGTCGTTTTTTCTTGCGCTTTGGACTAGAGGAAGGTGGCATAAACTTAAGGACTTCAAAGCCCTTCCTATAGCAATCAAGGCAAAGGACTCCATGAGGAACCTTGATAAAAGCGTCTCTACCGCACTGGCAGAACTTGTTCATAGGCTGCGTTACTTTCGCGTTACCTGTTCGCAACTGCCAACAACTGTTTGCAACTGCTAAGCGGATGCACTGCAGATGCACCGCAAGGGACCAGTGAGGCCGGGCTTGATTCCGGCTGTGTGGATTTCCTCTGCTTCCCTTGCCTAGACTGACTAGGCTCCACTCTCCTACCCGTGAATTGTCAGTCGCATCACGGACCCGCGTGTCCTTCCACGCCGCTCACTGATCCCAAGTCCCAACCCTTCCCCAAGTTCTCTCAGCACGTCTGCCATGGGGCCTTGGGCGGCCTGTGATTGCTCACAAAGGATTGTGGCTTCGAATCAGTAACCCACCACAGCCGCCACGATCGGCACGCTGAAGAGGATGAGCAGTGTCCCGCCAGCCAGAACCACGATTCCCAGGATGTACTCAAGAACTGCTTTCATGCCGTTTCCCTCTCTTGATTCAAAGATTCGATCACCGCGTCAATCCACTCAGGAGATTCACGGTCTCGGTTGAGCCAGCGCTCGATCGGGAAGCCAGGCTGGAGGGATGCGCAGGCTGGACAACGCGAGCCTGAGAAAATTTCGTCGCAATCGAGGCAAAGTAGAGCTTCCTTTAGGTTCACAGCTCCAATTCCCTCAGCCCGTATGTCTCGACTCCTGCCTCTTCCTTGCTGGCATATTGCATGGACCATTTCGCGCCGGACCTGGAGGACATCGTCTTGCGAGCATCGTTGAATGTTCCTGGGATCACCACGTATCGGTTGGCGATCTGTTCGCCAGTCTCCGGGTGGTAATGCCCAAAGCCGAAAGTAAAAATCCATTGCTCGGAGTTGCTCATAGTTCAAACCTCCCAGGGACGGAACAACTTCACGCTGCGATTACGTGCCAGGAATTTCACCTGGGAACCGCCCCTGGAACTTTCTGGCCCAGCGGAAAGGAGGTCCCACGACCTTGGCTGCTTTCGCCAAACAGCCACACCGGGCCAGAATTTAAGAAGCCTTGGCCGCCTCTAGAGCGACAGGCTTGTCCGACTTCTTGCGCTGCTTCGGCTTCGGAGGAGCTTCATAGCTCTTGATCGTGCGGAAGACCGATTCGGCCTTGTCGAACCCGATCTCTCGAATCAGTGCTCCGAGTTTCTCTTCAGGTGATTTTCGTTTCATGCTTGGCTCCCTAGTTATCGATCACAAGCCGAGTGCTCTGCTGTAGGCACGCCCCTGGAACGTCAACTCCGCGCGCCAGGTCTTCTTTGATGAGCTTCTTATCTGGAACAGGCGGCGGCGGATCTGGTTGCCTCAGATAATCGGGCGGCAATGCTACCGGATCCGTGATTGATACAGATGGCGGGTTCTTCCTGGCTTTGAAGCTGAAGAGCTCGCCCTCAAGCTTCTGAACACCAATCCGGTTCATCACCAGCAGGATGTACTGACACATGGCCTCGCGTGCCTTGGCGATGCGTTTCTTGCGGTCCTGCAGGCGCTCAATTTCCAAATCGATAGAGACTTGGGTGGATTCCAAAGTCTCAAGGAACTTTCCGCAGCGGTCCCGCTTGTGAACCGATTCCTTGATGTAGGCTTCCAGGGCAAAGAGAGCTGATGCGAGTTCTTCCTCATTTCCTGCTTGCTGAAGCTCCTGCACCTGATCGAATGTTTCCATTAGCTCGGTTTCAACTTCATAGAGCGTGAGGCTGTCGTTCTTTGGCATCAGAACGCCTCCTGCTGATTCAAGGCGTCACCGATCTCGCCTTCGATAACATCAGAGTCCGGGTTTGGAGCCGTCTTCACTTTGGATTTGGCTTTCTTGGACTCTTCCTTGGAAGCCTTGGCGATGAAGCTCTTGATCTGAGCGAGCTTCTTGGCTACGGCTTCGTGCGTCGGGCTGGAATCGATGAACGCTTGGGCTGAAACGCGCTGCTCCTCTGTGAAGACTGGCAGCTTCATCAGCTTGCTGATGTCGCCGGCCATTTCCTCAAGCGTAGCGTCCGTGTGTCCGTTACCGTTTGGTTCGGCTACCTGAGAAGGGAAGTCCTCGACATCCTGGGTAAAGATTCCAGACGAACGAGTGACTCCTAGCGTGGCGTCCACCTTCGCCCGCTTCTTGGCCATCTTCAGGATCGTGTTCTTGAGCGTAGGGATGTCGTCATTCTCGACGCGGCCGGTCTGTTGGCCTTCGATGGACTTGTCTCCGTCCTTGAACTTGGCACCACATCCGCCTTTCTTGGCGAAGCACAACCATCCGCCACCGTATTCAGCTTTCCCCTTGATGATCGTTGCCTTGCTGCAGTTTGGGCACTTGCGTTGCCCATCTCTCCACCGATACCGGCCCTCATAGCTGTTGCAACTTCCCATGCCTGTTCCGACGATCCCGCCGTCTCGCTTCGAAAGCAGGGTGCAGCGGATCTCGTAATCGAAAAGATTGCGGTCCCAATCCTCGATGCGGCTGGTGATCTCGTAGGTATCGGCAAGCCCGTATAGTTCACAGAGCTTGTCACTGCCTGGCTTGTAGAGTGTCGGCTTGGGTGTGCCGGGGATGATGCCGTAGTCCTCGTCCTTTACCAGATACTCTTTGACGAAGGCCTGGAAGTCCTGAAGCCGCTGACGCGCCACTTCCAGATTCATGACTGGCGTCAACAAAAGGTTGGTCGATGGCCTGACGGCAATCGCTTGTTGCTTTTCTTCTGTGGTTTGATCTATCATTGGGTCGTTCATTTAGTCTCCTCTGAGAAGCCCTCCCGGTGCCAGCCGTCGAGGGCTTTACTTGTTTTTGACTGCTTTCAATTCTGCGGGGCGTGGATGGCTTTCCAGTTCACTTGTGTGGCAACCACGCACTTTCCGTTAGGGCCATCCGGCTTTCGCCGCCCGCAGATGTCATACCGCCTCGACAGACAAGATCCGTTTGCCTTCCTTGACGAGGAAAGCGATGTTTGTCTTCAAGTCTCTTTCCGAGAAGCACCGACACCAACCGCGCTCCAGATGAATGACAAACTTGACGATCATGGCTAGACTCCACACACTCCTTCACACTCGGCGCTGAAAAGATCGCCCTGACCAGTGCCCCTTAAATGCTTCCTGCTTGCGAAATCAATCTGTGAGAGCGGTTGGGCCGACCTGTGAAGGAAAAGCCGGCCATGAAAGCGCGAAACATTCTCAGGCGAGCGCAACCTTTCATCCACAGCGCACGCTTTAGCGAAGTCTTCCGGATGATTCTCTTTTCTGTCGAGCCATTGAGCGTCAGACTGGAAGGCACAATAGACGCAAGAGGATTTTGGAACCGTGAGGTTGAAAGCCTCTTTGAGAAACAGTTCGCAAGAAAAACGGCTCATATTCCGCTCGATAAGTGGCCACCGGTTGACGATGAACTTGACTCCTGACGGCTTCATTCTGTCGGCCTCGTCGCAAGAAATCCCAATCCACTGCGAAACTGAGGATGCAGGAATGTAAGAGCGACGACCTACGCCTAGAGCTTCACGGACAGCTTGTCTAATTGGTCTGATTTTGAATGTGCGTGTGCATTGACGCTTCGACATTCCAGAACCTTCGACGAACGCAGGAATTCTGGCGCCTTCATTGCCTGCAAACAGTTGCTCGCTCAGCTGTCCTTTTGTTCGATTAAGTATCGGGAATGGAAGCATCGTGCAGAGCCAGCGGAGATGCTCATAAGTGTCTTGGCCCTCATCCTTGGTATCAGCAAATATTGCGCAGTCAGGCATCGGTGTGATCAAACCACGAGCGGCCATTAGAGCCATTGCGGAAGATTGAACGCCTGCGCCCAGGCTGATCACGTTGATCACGCCTTCACCTCCCGATCCATCCGCTTCTGAATCTCTCTCGCCCGCTCAGCCAATCCCTTCAAATGCCCGTCAACCTCCGACCGCAGAGCGCGCCACCACATGAGCGTCTGGTCGTCGGTTGGTAGCGCCGTTGCCAGGAACTGCCTAGCTTCATCAATGAAGCGTGGGGTGTCCTCCAGCAGCTCCCGCTGAGCGCAGGGCAGGCACTCGACGGTGAAATCCAGCTTGCAGAGCTTGGCCGTGCAGGCAGACTCTTGCTCACACTTCGGGCAGTAGTGCTCTTTGTAGTAGGCTTGATGTCCGTAGTGCTCGATGTGAAATTCCTTCGGATCGATTTCAAGTTCAGAGTCTTCAATAGTTCTAACGCTCATGTCATCTCCTCCGCCTTTGGCCTAACCTCACCACACCTGACTCCGCCTAGCCTGACATCGCCATAACACGCCTGGACTCACCCGAGATTGCCACTCCCGACCTCGCCAGTCCTTGACATACCTTGGCGTACCATGCCATGCACAACCCCACCGAACCACGCACTAGCTCGCCAACCCATGCCATTCCAAGGCGGGCCGCGCCTTTACAATCTCTCGAACTTTACAACCTGAAACCTCCCGTAAGTCGGGCGGAAATCTCCGACGCCGATCAGCCTTCCGGCCATCTGCAAAACTTCATTGAACAGTTCCGGGCTGATGTACTCAGGGAGTAAAACTTGGATGTTGAACTCAGCTTGCCAACCGGAGAGCAGTGCTGGTCGGACGCGTGTGACGCCGTTGCGCTGAATCTGTACCCGGCGCCTGTCCAGGTAATCCCATTCCTTTTTTCCGACTGAGGCCAACTCTTCAAGAACAACAATGCCTGCCTTGAATAGATCCATCGCGCTCTTGCGCGGGCTGCGTGGGTCTTGTTTGAACTTGGCCGCGCCGATAATGCTCATCCGAAAGTATTCAGCAGGGATTGCGAGGTGGCCTTTGTCGTCGCGCCAGACGTAGCTTTCAACGTTGTCAGTCTTCTTTGATTTAGAACCTTTGGCGGCCTTCGCTTTCTCCTCTACGCCTTCCACGCTCCAGCGGTGATAGAGAAAGGCGGCTGTGCCTTGAACCTGACAGCGCACGATATAAGGAGCTTCGATATCGACTGCTGCGTCATTGGTTACTGGATAGATCGCTTGAACCGTCGCTGCCTTGCTCATTTAGTTAGCCTCGATTGTTTTCAAAAATATGAACCGCGCCCCGCCCTACCATGCCCAACCTTTGCACGCCTGAACTCACCGAAGCGTGCCGCACCAAACCGCACCGCGCCAGGCCTCACCCAACCAGAGCGCGCCTCTCCTAGACTTGCCCCGCCCCGGCTCACTCAAGTTCAATTCCCCGCTCGTTCAACTTCTGAACCAAATCCCACATCGCCGAAAATTTTCCGCCGTCGTAAGAGAACCCCACGCCGGTAATCGTCTCGCCATGTGGCGAACAAATCGGGCAGGCACCTGAGACTTCAGCGTCCGCGTAAACGATGTTGCTCTTCGGGTCTTGGTCGATATGGACGAGTCGTGCGGTCTTCATGAAAGCCACCTCGTAATCGATGCCACTACAATTCCGAAAAAGATGAGGAAGGCCAGGACCGCGCAGAGGATCAAGAAGGCCCCGGCCTCCAAATCGCGCTTCTGCTCTTCGTTGGTTTCGAAGTTCAGCATATTTAGCTCCCGGTGGTAGTAGTCAGCGAACTTGATGCCGAGCTGAAAACATTGTTGATCGCGTTGCCCAGTGCTGGTAGGACAGCAAGTGCTGCGAGAGCGATGAACGTGAGCAGGAGGCTGTATTCACCTGTTTGTTACTGCTCTTAGGCAGGGTTGGTCATTTCTGCCAACCTCTCATGGTTGTTGTTCCCATGAGAGCGGACTATCGCATCGCCCACTAGGGGCGTCTCTTCGTTTAGTCTCTCAGGCTGCTTTCGCTTGCCCCTTGTTCCCATTTCAGGGTTCAAGTCAATTAGAAGAGATTTTTCCGTTCCGATATCGCTATCGGTGGTCGCCGATTTCAGTTGACGAGATCTTGCCCAGACTCCTCTTGTAGGAACTTCTTGATAAACTTCATGTGTCTCCTTTAGATGTTTCCAAGTTTTTCTTTGAACGATGAATCTAATGGTTCCCTCAACTACGTTGTGTTTCTGTGCCAGTCGTCTAAGGCTGACTCCTTCGCTGTACTCCTTCCGGATCTCGACCACAATTTCGTCAGTGAGCTTTGTTAGGTAGTGATCCTCTCCTTCGCATGCGGTGCCGTGCTTGAGCCGGTCTTGCTGATTGCTGGTCCGCGTATCCCAGCGAAGATTGTCCAAGCGGTTGTCTGTGCCGTTCCCGTTGTTGTGGCAGCCTTCCATGCCTTCTGGGCAGGGACCTCGGAATGCCGTCAGTATCAGCACATGGACGTTCTCTGAGTGACGGTCGCCATTTGGAGCTATGAGAATCACGCGCCGATGTCTGGATTTGTAGTTCGTTGTGCGTACTCCGAACTTCATCAGGCGGAACTCGTCTGCCAGGCGGTGGCTGCCTCGCACGTAGAGGCTCCAGATATTCCCATCTGGAGTCACCCGATACGCCGGGAAGCCATCGATTGTTTTGCCGTCGAGAATGGGATCCATAAATTTACTCTGCGAATCGCCGCAACAAGACGATGCCGCAAGGAACTAAGAAACAAGCAAAGACGATCCACTCATAGCTGAACATGACTTGCCTCCTTGGATTCGTCAATCAAAACGTCCTCGATCTGAAGGCCAAGAATGTCTGTGATTTGCTTCATGGTCTGGGAATTCTTGCTCTGGCCTTTCCAGATGAACGAAATTGCCGACGGTGTGATGCCAAGAGCTCTTGCTAGCTGAGCCTTGCTCCACCCCTTTACCCTACGCGCCCGTTCCAGCTTGTTGATGTCATAGCTAACCATAATGGAAAGTACTCTAATTCAAGACGAAATCTCTTGTCAAGAAGAAAATTGCATTGACTTGCATCTATTTTCATACTATCTTTATAATCAAATAGTTATGAGGTAAAAAGGAGATGCGAAAAATGAAGATTACGACCGGATTGCTCTGGGATCTGCTTTGCTCCAATTGCGGTGCATGGGAGAAAGCGCCAGGCCAAAGGTGGTGCAAATTCTGCAAGGCGGCAGCGGTCAAACGCCTGCGAGCTGCCGGACGCGGAGATTACAGGCACCTCTCGCCAGAGGCCAGAAAGAAGGCTAATGTGCGCTCGAAAACCAAAACATATCAATCTCGCGGAGTAATCCCAAAAGGATTGTGCTATTGCGGGTCACCAGCGGAGAATCATCATCCAGACTATTCAAAATTCAAAGTCGTGGAACGTCTTTGCAAGAAGCATCATTTGGAAGTCGAAAAGCGTGGAACTCCTTGGCCTACACCCAGAAGCAAGGCTGAAATCATCGCATCGATGGTGAAATAGGACCGTGAAACATTCCAAGGGAAATTCTCGCCTACGCATAAAATAATAGATTTCCTAATAATCTTGTGCTACAGATTGCCGCAGACACAAGAGTGAACACACCTCCCACTCTTCGGCGTTGCCGGACGCTGACCTTTGATTGGCAGCCGTAAGTTGCCCGGAAAACCACTTCTGTAGGACTCCTTTTCCCTAAATCACAACATGGAACTTTATTCGGTTTACGATGCCGCTGGCGCATTCTTTCGTGCGGTCGACGAAGAACAGGCCTTGACGCTCCTTGAGAAGCAAGCGGCCTTCATCGATACCAAGCGACGAAAGCCTAAGTTTCGCCTGACGGTCGACATCTCAGCCGCTCGAGCCTTACTTGCTCCCAGGTTCCGAGTGAGCCAGGCCTCGAGGACGTTCTTCATTGAGCATGTCGGGGAGGAGCGGACGCCGCTCTATCAGCACTCAAGATCCTGTGAAGGCTTCGGAGTCTTGGGGTAAATGTTCCTGACAGAAATCTGGTCTCAGCCAATGACGCAAGACGAATTAATTGAATGTCGCGAGCTGGGCCGGATGATTGCGGCGATCGAGGTCAAGCGCAGCTATTGGGAGCATCAGCGGCAAGTTGCTGAGCGGGTAGTTGAGAAGCTGGTTGAAAAGTCCGGCGAGCTCGTGATGCGCCAGAAGGCTTTGACTGAGGGCAAGGCAGCGAAGGCGGCGGGATAGTGAACCTGGCCGAATGTCGGTTCACTCACGCCGGTCAAGACGTTGGGTTCACTGTGTTCGCAGACAATCCGGTGATGGCAAAGCTGGATGACGTCGTGACGATGGAGCTTATCGGTCAGGCTGAAATCTATCGCTTAGAGCCATCGCAGAAAACGCAGTGGGTATCGGTCCTTGAGAATAGCCAAGGCAAGTTGCTGTCAAGGGCATGGACTCGGCTGAAAGGTGACTTCTTCGAAGTTCTGGAGCCGCGGGAGTTGGCACGGATTAGGGCGGCGGTGGAGATGCTGAAAGCGTATGGCAACAGTTGCCTGGAAAAACAGAATCGTGGGAACAGGCGAGGAAGATCTAGAACAACTCCCGTCCAAACTGGTTTGTGATTATTGATGGTTTGTTATGGCAGCGAACGTTACTGAAACAAATGATGGGCGTGAACAACAACTTGCGGAAGTCGCTGCTCGCTATGTGCGTGGCATGTCCCAATGGAAGATAGGGAAAGAGCTCGGCATAACGCAGCAGCAAGTCTCCTATGACCTGAAGATAGTTCGCCAGCGTTGGCTTGAATCCTCCATCCGCGACTTTGACGAAGCACGCGCGGTTGAGGTCGCAAAGATTGACGATGCTGAGCTGGAGTTCAGGGCGGCATGGGAACGCTCTCAGTGCCTCAGGAAAGTCACTAGCAGCAAGACGAAGACTGGTCGTGATTCAAGCGTGGAGGATGGCATTCGGGAGGAAGAGCAGGCTGGGGACCCTCGTTTTATGGATGGCGTCCTAAAGTGCATCCACATGCGCTCTGAGCTGCTTGGCCTGAATGCAGCAAAGAAGATTTCCGTTTTAGACGCTGATGGGAACAACTACGGGCCTTTCCTTACCGAAGACGACCGAAGAAATCGACTCCTGGCTGCATTCCTTGAACAAGGAACAGCTAGCGGCACTGGACAGGCTGTTATGTGACGGCTCGCTCCGGGACTTCGTGCGGCAGGCGTGGAAGCTGATTGAACCCGGTCGACGCCTAGTTTGGAACTGGCACGTTGACGCCATCTGCGAGCACCTCGAGGCGGTTAGCAAGGGACAGATCAAGAAACTGATCATAAACGTCCCTCGACGCCACCTGAAGTCGCAAACCGTCTCAGTCTTCTGGCCGGCCTGGACCTGGACAACGAAGCCGGAAGCGCGCTGGCTTTTCGGCTCTCATGCGATGAAGCTATGCGTGAGAGATTCGCGCCACTGTCGCACCATCGTTGAATCGCCGTGGTACAAGCAGCTTTGGGGCGACCGCGTTAAGCTCACCTCCGATCAAAACCAGAAGATGTATTTCGAGAACGACCGCAAGGGCTACCGGCTGTCGTGCTCTGTTGGCGCGTCTCCGATTGGCCAGGGCGCTGATTTTGTCATTGGCGATGACCCGCACGACCCGGAGCAGGCGCAGAGCGATGTCCAGCGTCAAACCGTCCTCGATTGGTGGGACGGCTTGATGTCCGGCTCGTTCGTGGATCCTGAGAACACGGCGCATGTGTTGATAATGCAGCGCGTGCACCACCAGGATTTGACCGGACACCTGATAGCACAAGGCGGTTATGAAGTGCTGTCGCTGCCTACGGAGTTCATTCCAGAGCGGAAGTGTTCGACCTCAATAGGTTTCAGCGATCCGCGGACTGAGCGCGGCGAGCTCCTGTTTCCGAAGCGGTTCAAGCAGGACTTCATCGACGATCAAAAGATTAGGCTCGGGGCTTACAAGTTTGCGGGCCAGCACCAGCAGAATCCTTCTCCGCAAGAGGGCGGGCTCGCGAAGCGTCATTGGTGGGGCTTCTGGCATTACCCAGAGAATCCATTGCCAGCGCCGTCGTTTCAGCTTGCCGATGGCACTCTGATTCAATCCCGGTGCGTGCCGCTTCCAATGGTACCAGTCGAAGGCAACGGCCACAGCAAGCCGCACTTTGACAAAATCATCCAATCCTGGGACATGGCGTTCAAGGATAAGAAGGGCGGCTCGTTTGTCGTTGGCCAGGTCATCGGTTCCAAGGGCGCCGACCGGTTCCTGATGGATCAGGACCGACGCCAGATGGATTTCTCGGTAACGCTTGAAGCTGTCCGGGCCCTGACGAAGAAATGGCCGGCGGCGCATGAGAAGCTCGTTGAGGACAAAGCCAACGGGCCGGCCGTCATCTCAGCCCTGCGCCACGAGATAAGCGGGATTATCGAAGTCGAGCCACAAGGCGGTAAGGAAGCCCGGGCCCAAGCGGTCTTGCCTGGAATCGAATCTGGCAACGTCTATCTGCCTCACCCGGCCATCGCGCCGTGGACGATGGACTACATCGAGGAATGGGCAGCGGCGCCACACGGAGATTATTGGGACCAGATTGACGCCACGAGCCAAGCTTTGATTCGGCTGCAGCAGCTAAAGGTGTTTTTCTTCACATGAGGAGCCAGACATGAACGAATTTACGCCGACAATTAAAGAGAATTTACAGTCGCGCCGTGCCGTACTGCTTGCCGAACTTGACAGAATTGAGGCAGCCCTGAAAATCTTTGAGACTGAACCAAGAACAGCGGATGCACTTGAAACAATCATGAAAGCGATGCGGTGACATGACCCTTCACCAGTGGCTTTGGTTCGCCCTCGTCTATCTCTTGGCCGGACAAGTCTTCAGCCTCGTATACATGATGAACTTCCGCAGCGAGAAGCGCACGGCATGGCTCGGGCTCATGGGCCTGTTCTTCCCGCTATACCTCGTCATTGATCTGGTTGTGACGCTTGCGGCTGGCCTGGGAGCGCACGCCCCGAAGCTGCTGGCGCGGTTTGAGAAGGAGACAAAACACTGATGGGACAAGCGAAAAAACGCGGAGATATTGAGCAGCGACGAAGTCAGGCGATTGAAGCAGGGCGAAAAAAATCAGAGCCTAAAGAACATCGTGGGCAAGATCCCGCAATCACACTTGCACGAGTCCTGAAGTTTGGCCTTCATCGCGTCGCACCCAATTCCAAATAACAGTGCTAGAACTCCTCGAAGCCCGCGGCCTGATGTCGTTGGAGCGCATCGGACGCCAAGAGCTTGTTCCACAGCCGGTCCTCGAAGCCGCCCAACGCAAAACCGTGCCGTGGAACCGCATGATGTGGCCGTCTACTGGCGCGCCCTATCAGCAGCGGAATTTCAAGCGCAACGTCAGAGATCTGAAGACGCTCTCGGAATCGGTTCTGCCCTCGCGCGCAATTCGCTTGATCAGGAACGCAGTCTCAAGCCTCGATTACGGCATACAGTTAAAAAAGGTTCTGCGCAAGGATAAGGCATTATCCGCTCAGCTCTCGCCGCTGATCGATAAAGTTCTCACGGTTTTCGACAACCCCAACACGACAGACGACGACCTTCAGAGCTTCATTGCTCAGATTGTGGAAGATGTTCTCGTCTTCGATGCTGGCGCTTGGGAATATGTCGAAAAACCCCGCTTCATTCCCAACAACAACACGCTGAGCCTGGAGGTAATCTCCGGATATTCGTTGGCCAGCAACCTGAAATGGGAAGGAGATCCAAAGAAGCCGCGCTGGGCGCAGCTCATGGATGATGGCACTCTCGGCGAGCAGTTCCTGGACAAAGACATTGAATATCTGTCGATGCGGAAACGGTCTTGGACGCCGTTCGGGCTGTCGCCGCTCGAGACCGTCATCGACATCATGGATGGCTGGCTCTCGATCACGAGCTATCAGCGCCGCGTTGCTTCGGAAGCTTATCCGCCGATCCTGCTTTTCTTTGAAGGTCAGCCCGACGAAACGCAGCTGAACCTGATACGTAGCTGGTGGGAAAACGACATCAAGGGCCGCGCCACTCCTGGCTTTCTGGGCTGGCAAGGTGGAGTAAGCGCCGTTGATCTAAAACCTGGTGGCGACAGCGGCTTGATGCTGGCCTATCAAGAAATGCTGGTTCGGTCGGTCAGCTTCGCCTTCGATTTGAAGCCGATTGATTTCTCGATTGAGCGCGACGTGAACCGCACGACGGCTGAAGTTCAGCGGGTTTCCAGTCTAAGGGACGGGCCGAAAACGATTGCTCGTCTGATTCAAGCCAAGATGAATCAGCGGGTCATGCCGAAGATTGGCGAGATCCTAGGCGATCCCGATGTACTCAAGCTGGAATTCTTCTGGAAAAACATCGATCCGGCCGACGACAAAGTAGACGCCGACATTCTGGCAAGCCATGTTGCGCATGACATTCTCTCGATTGATGAGGCCAGGGCAGAACTGGATTTCGAGCCAAGGCTGGATGGCTTGGGCGTTCTGACATTGCCTGCGCTGAAGGAGCTTTACACCTTGAATCCGACAGCCGGCCTAAAGCGCAGCGGCAAGGGACAAAATCTTGATCTGCTACCCGAGCGGATAGAGCCGGACGAAGACGAGCAAGAGGCAATGGCAGTGAAGAGGAATGGGAAGTTAACTCAGTGATATGGCATGGAATCTCCCGAGAGATCAATGGCCAGCCGAGGATTGTGGCTTTCTAATTGAGAACTACAAACACATGTGCCACGTCCCAGCGGTGGCGTGGTCCGAGCCGGGCGAGAAAGAGATCCAGCAAGAGGAAGTCTGCCGGTTGTGTTTGGCGAAGAATGGAATCAATCGGCTATGCCGTCGATGCTGCTTGGTAATCCTTGAAAAGAACAAGTGGGATTTGGGTAGCAGGATTTGCTCACATTGTTTGGAGGATGAAAATGAGGCAGTCAAACGTAAGAATACATTTCGTTTCGATGCTTCTGCTGTTATCCGTTTTCCTCGGACTAGCTAATTCGGACGAAGTAAATCTATCTTGGAATGCCAACACTGAGTCAGATCTTGCTGGTTATCGACTGTATCATGGCACGGCTTCAGGAGCCTACGGTTCGCCGACGCAGATTGGACTCCAGACGACACACACGGTCACTGGGTTGTCGCCAGCTACGACGTACTTTTTCGCACTCTCAGCATTCGATACATCTGGCAATGAGAGCGGGAAATCGAATGAGGTTGCTTTCCTTGTCCCTCCAGTACAACCGCCACAGTCTAACGAGCCGCCTATAGCAGCCTATTCATTCAACGAAACGTCTGGGACAGTTGCAGTAGATTCCAGTTCTAACGGACTTAATGGGACGATCTCAGGGGCAACATTCGTAGCGGGTAAACATGGAAACGCCCTGCAATTCAACGGTTCAGCTTTCGTTACAGTTCCGGCAGCAGCAGCCTTCAACTTGACCAACAACTTTACCGCTTCCATGTGGGTAAAGCCTACAGCCAGTAACACGACAAAGGGTCTGTTGGCTCATAACGATGGAGGAGATAATGGATTTACAATTGGCTTTGATGGCACTGGAGCCGTCAGATTTCCACAATATAACGTGGGGGCATCAACTAACAGTAGCAATAGTATGCCGCTGAATGAGTGGGCCCATGTAGCCGCTATTCAGGATTCCGGCATCAGCAAGCTATATGTAAACGGAGTCTTGCAAACGTCTACAAGCCCGCAAGTTGTTGAGTCTCTTCCTTCAGCTAATCTAGTTATTGGACGCATCTACTCTAGCATCGCTGGATTTGGCTTCACTGGAGTTTTGGACGATGTTCGAATCTATAATCGAGTCCAGACTGCGGCTGAGATTACGGCTGACATGGCTGCTGACGTAGGCGGGCAGCCGCCTCCACCCGCTCCGACGATTACGTTCTCAGCTAATCCTGCAAACATACTTTCGAGCCAGCCATCGGTGCTGACATGGAGTTCCACGAACGCAACGAGCGTCAGCATTGCTCCTGGGGTTGGAGTAGTGGCGGTTAGCGGAACTCAATCGCTGTCTCCGGTGGCTACGACAACCTACACGGCCACAGCGACAGGGTTGAGCGGAACAGCATCGGCATCAGCCACAGTGACTGTGACGCCCGCTGCTCCGGTGATCACGATTACAATTCCTGCGGGGCCGTGCGTCAAGGTGAATGGAGTCATTGTTCAAGGCGGACTGAATTGTCCATAACTAAGAAATACCATCTATGCCACTAACACCTGCACAACTCGCCACGCTCAAGGCCGATATCCTGGCCGATTCAACGCTCAATGCAAATCCAAATACTCCCGACGGTAATCAAGCGATTGCCGACGCCTATAATGCCCTAGCCGCTCCGACCTGGACGGTTTGGAAAACCAACGTGTCGATCAATGAAGTAGGGAAGAAATTCAACGGTGCAGAGCTTGCTGGGCTGACCACTGGAAACCAGACGCGTCTTCAAACCGTAGCAGCGTACCTTGCTGGAGGAGTCAACCCGTCATTACTAGATAACCGGCAATTTTTCGACGATATCTTCAGCGGAGCCGGTGGAGTGACCACCCGAGCCAATCTGCTCGCCTTGTGGAAACGCTCGTCACTACGCGCTGAAAAGCTGTACTCGACTGGCACTGGATCAGTAGCTGCTCCCGCTACGATGACGTTTGAAGGCACTGTGAGCTACATCGAAGTGACGAATGCGAGGAACCTGCCGTGATGTTCGTTGACCGTTTGATCGACGCTGCTCTTGCCCGGAGAATTCGCAAGAGTGCCGCGCCGCTGGGTGGATGGCAACCTAAACAGGTTGCGTGCTGGGATTGCGGTCTGACTCACCGGCTGCCTCCAGATGTGCGGCAAGCTCTCGCCTCGGCTGAAGGGTTCTTCGCTCGCCACGAAGGTCATCAGGTCAACTGGTTTGAGAGTCCCGCACTGGCTGGACTGTGGACACCGAATGCAGATGTCAAGGAAGCCTATGGATCCAGCTTCGCCTACACGATTGATTTAACCAGCTTGGCGAGTTCGACAACCTTGGTTGCAGGCCGCGAGAGCACCGCCATCAGTAACACAAGCGACCTTTACTCGGAATATCTGGTCGGTGGGCGCATCACCTGCGGAACCACGCCGACTGTAGATAAGGCAATCGAGGTCTGGCTTTACGGAAGCGTGAACGACACGCCAACCTATACCGACGTTTTTGACGGAACCGATAGTGCAGAAACAGTAACGAGCGTCAACGTAAAGAAGTCTTCGCTTCGCCTGCTTGATAGGATGTTCGTCGATGCAACAGCCAGCTTGGTTTGTTGGTTCGGACCTGTTGGAATTGCTCAAGCCTTTGGGGGACGTGTGCCAAAGAATCATGGGCTCTTTGTCACACACGACACGGTGGCGGCTTTGCACGCAACTGGTGGAAACCACGTCATCAATGGAACGGGCGTCTTCAATACCGTCATCTAAATGATTTATAAGCCCGCGCAAGGCCTCATCTCTGCGGGTGGTTTCCGTAACCATCCACGATACCGTGGCTGTATCGGTCATTGGCTGATGAATGAAGGGAGCGGGCTGAAAGCGTATGACGTAAGTGGTTTTAGAAAGGATGGAACATTTTCGAATGGTCCCACTTGGGCTAGTGGACAATATGGCCACGTAATTAGATTTGACGGTAGTGATGATTTTGTTAGTTGTGGGAATTATGCAGATATCAACGCCCTGACGGACAATTTTTCAGTGTGTTTCAGCATTCTGCCAACTGCAACTGCGCAAACTACCAAAGGGATCATTACTCATTTATCCGGTAGTGATACAGGTTGGGTGATAGCTTTTGGCAGCGTCGGGCAATTGAGGTTTCCGTTCTATAGCGAAGGAGCTTCTGGAGATATTACACTAATCAATGGCACCTGGTATCGAGTTGTTGCACAGCAGGTAGCGGGGGTTAATATTTTATGGGTCAATGGAACTGTAGAGACATCGACAGGCTCTCGTGCCATACCTTCTGTGTCTGAGCCTTTGTTATTTGGACGAATCTACTCCAGTTTTACCGGGTTTAATGCTTCGATGCTGTTGGATGATGTTAGGATCTATAACCGCGTGTTAACACCTGCTGAAATTGCATCAGATTACAATAATCCATTCTTAGAGTTCCGTCAGTCGAGCAGGCGAGTGTTTGCTGCTCTTGCACCGGCAGCTGGTTATTTACCAAGATCTGTGATTGTAAGTCAGGCCGTGCAGCGCGCGGCGAATTGGTGAGGAGAAAAGTCCAATGATGATCACGACCATTCACGGTGAGATGGAAGAATCTCTGCTAGAAAAGAAGGAAGGTTTCGTGGACGACGACAACGAATATACAACCTGGGTTGAGTATTGGCTGCAAGATGAACTTGTCCATCGCAGTGTTCATGTCAGATTAAAAAAAGCTGTGAGCGCATTTGGCGAAGCGGCATCGATAGGAGGATAAAGTGGCAAACTCTCAGGGCATGGCAACAAGTTTTAAGGTTCAACTGCTTAACGGCATTCATGCGCTCGGAACGTCTGTGGTGCGGGCAGGGACAACCCCGGATAGTTTCAAGGCCGCGCTCTATCTCGCGTCAGCATCCCGTGGGCCAGGCGATACGGTTTACAATTCGACGGGTGAGGTCAGCGGCACAAACTATGTCGCTGGCGGAGTCGATCTTACCGGCGCTCCGGACTGGATTGCGCCATCGAGCACGGGCACAACGGCTTTTTCGACTCCGACGGCGAATATTGTTTTCACGACCGTCACGCTGTCAACTGCCTTCGATGCCGTCTTGATTTACAACTCGACGCAGGGAGACAAAGCGGTGAGTGTGCATACTTTTGGGAGTCAGACTGTGACGGCAGGCACTTTTACGCTCACGATGCCGACGAATGATGCTTCGACGGGCCTGATCAGAATCGCGTAAGGACAACTCCATGCTCTATAAAATTTTCAATGGGCCGGCTCCAACAACGGCGGCGCAAGCCGTGGTCACGACCGGGACGGCGATCAAGACGCTGCTTCAGGTGAAGGGCGTCACGGCATTTAAGTTCAAGGTAACAGAGTGGGGAATTTCCTTTGATGGCGCTGCTGCAGCGGCTGGAATCAAGTGTGAACTGCTAGAGACCGGCACTATATTTGGAACTGTCACGGCTCATGTCGCGGCTGGGATCGTTCCTTTTGACGATCCAGCAAATCCGACAGGGACAACGTTCTTCGAAGTAGGCACTGCTGCCACGGGCTACACCTGCACGTCAGAGGGAACTATTGTTGCTTCGCGGGTTTTCGACGCCCAACTGGTTCAACCGACCAATCAGTACGTCATGCAGTTCCCGTTAGGCCGTGAGCCGATGGTTACGGCTGTCAGTGCTTTGCGCATTCGCACCACAGCGGCAGCGGCGGTCAATGCCTACTGTTACGTTATTGTCGGCTTCTGAGGTTAAGCCGTGGCGCGCCTCGGACGGTCTCATCCATCTCACCCGATCATCAAGCGGGCCGTTCCTGCATCTCCTGATGTCACGGTAGCTCTCACAGGAGTATCGGCGACCGTCTCTGTCGGAACTTTGGGAGTCGCGTTATCCCTGGCGCTCTCCGGGCTCTTGGGAACTGGTTCAGCCGGAACCTTAACGCCGTCGCATTCTGTTCCGGTTAGCGGCGTCAGTTCCACCGTTTCAGTAGGAACGCTTTCCCCGTCTCACTCAATACCAATAACCGGTGTGGCAAGCACCGGGGCAGTTGATACGCTGGGAGTCACGAAGAGCGGAAGTCTTGCTCTGACCGGTATAGAGGCGACTACTTCCGTCGGTAGCCTCACTCCTTCCAGTGAAGTTCCAGTTTCAGGAAACAGCGCCACCGGAGAACTTGGGACTCTTGACTATACCAAGAGCGGCTCCTTAGCTCTCACCGGAGCATCGTCAACCGGTTCTGTCGGCAGTCTCACGCCTTCGAACACCGTCTCGGTTTCAGGCAATAGCGCGACCGGGTCGGTTGGGACTGTAGGCGTCGCAGAGAGTGGCGAAGTTGCTCCCACAGGCGTTGAGGCGACGGGCTCAGTTGGGTCGCTGGTCCCGTCCGTTAGCGTTCCAATCTCGGGCAATGCTGCGACGGGCGCGGTTGGAACCGTCGGGGTTGCCGAGAGTGGGAATGTTGCTCCGACCGGAGTAGAGGGCACAGGCGAAGCCGGATCAGTTCTTGCGTCAGTCAGCATTCCCATCTCTGGGGTTGCAGCCACCTCTGACGTTGGGACGCTTCAGCCGTCTTCTGAGGTTCCCTTAGCCGGTATCGGTGCAACTGGCAGCGTCGGAACCGTCCTAACCGGCAACGATACTGTTGCGGCCATCACTGGAGTTGAGGCCACAGCAGCATCAGGCGACCTCACACCCTCGGTTTCAGTAGCGCTGACGGGAGTCGAAGGCGCTGCTTCTGTCGGAACCGTCGCCCCGAGCTCCTCCGTAGCACTGTCCGGGCAAGAAGCAACCGCCGGCGTCGGGACGCTCAGCCCGAGCACGACTGTTGCATTAACCGGCAACCTGGCAACCGGTTCGGTCGGGACCGTCAGCACTGCTGGCGATGAAATAGAGGCAGTCACCGGCAATTCAGCTACCGGCACGGCGGGAAACGTCGCGCCATCGACTGCCGTAGGGCTCACCGGCACGGCTGGCTCTACGGCAACCGGCTCTCCTGCAGTCGTTCTTTCCGTTGCCCTGAGCGGCGTTAGTGCCGCCAGCGCAGCGGGCTCAGTTGCTCCTGCTGGCGACAATACGGTTGAGCTCACGGGCGTATCCGCTACGGGCTCGGTCGGGACAGTCACGGCGAGTGGCGGGTTTGTTTCTCCCACTAACCCATGTCGTATCGTAGTCGTTGCATCAGCATCACGGCGCGTCATAGTCGCAAGCTCAGATCGCCGCATTGATGCTCCTTCTAGAAACCGAACTGTTGTTGTGCCTGAGTGCCCTTGAGGATGTATGGCTTTTCCAAGCTTCACCCAAGATCCGAATGCACGCCTTGATTATGAGGTCGACTGGTCAGAGTGGCTGCCGGATGGAGATACCCTGCTCACATCGACTTGGACTCCTGGGGATCCAGCGATAGTGTGTGATGGCGGCACGACTGACGCTACTTCTGCAAGGATTTTTGTCTCCTTTAACAACCCAACTATCGGCCAAAGATACATAGCAACGAATCATATTGAGACGGTGCAGGGTCGCGTTAACGATCAGACTATCAGGATTAAAGTCAAGTCCCTGTGAACATCCTTACCGCCTCCCAGCTCCGTCGCAAACGCAGGGACCGAGCTTGGCAGCAATGGATTGAGCGATCGGAGCGGCACAAGCGGCGCCTTGAATTCGCGTTGCGGAAATACTTTGTTGTCGAGCGCGCCCGTGTACTGCGAATTCTTAGCCGGATTGGGCTTCAGGCGGCTGAGGCCGAGCCACTTCCAGAGGTTCAGCTTGCCGAGCTTCGGCGAAGGCTTGAGCAGGAACTTGAGGAGAATAACGAAGACTGGGAAGACAGCCTGCTGATCCTGCTCCTGATCGTCGCCGCGCAGTTCACGAACATCACGACGTTCGATCTAGACTTCGACCTTGAAGACTTCGAAGAGACCACGGACAGGAACAGCCCGACGCCTATCCCGGTGCAAACTGAGACCTGGACGCGGCAATTTATCGAAGCCGCGCTGGTCCTGATTGCTGCCACGACGCTGAAGCGCATCATCGGGATCATTGCCGACGCGCAGCAGAAGAAGAAATCAGTTCCCGCCACGATTACCAGCATCAACGAAGCTTATGAGCGGTTCATCAGGAACCGGACGCCGGGGATAGCCTCTGACCTCGTTGGCAAGGTTGCCTCAATGGCGCAGCAGATAGCGATCCTGCAGCTTCCTGTGCCGATTGAAGACATCCGGCAGACGTGGGTATCGATGCGGGATGAGAAGGTGAGGGACAGCCATCAGGATCTTGACGGCGAGACGCGGAAGGTTGGCGAGGAGTTTAAGACGGGCCTGAAGTTCCCGAGGGATCCACGGGCGCCGATTGCAGAATCTATAAACTGCAGATGTTGGCTGATAATCGAACAGGTCAAGAAGCGCAAGGCGGCATGAGATGCGCTATGTCTGCGAGTTCGATTATAACGACCGCTCCCTGCTCAGGGACGTTGTGACAGACGAGACATTTGATCTTGCGCTTTTGGAAACGGAACTGGACATCGGCTTAGATGGCGGCGAGCTCATGCGTTGCTATCCTTTATCCATCGTTGAACCTACACCGATGACTGGATTCGTGAGGAGGAATGACCGGAGATGAAAAGAGTATTTCAAATTCTGTTGCTGGCAAGCTTATGTTTTGCTTCAACTCAAGCCCAGGCGGAAGGAATCAAGAAGTTCCCCGGCGAGGCTTTCACGATTACCTGGACCAACCCGACGACCGACTCCACAAAGGTTTCGGGTTGGAGAATTAAAGCGTCTCCAACCTCAAGCGGCCCATACAGCTTTACGGGCGTCTCTGTGACTGCAACGGCAAGGCAAGCGGTTATTCCGGTGGCATTTTCGACCAATAGCGTGATGGTCTTCTACGTGGTCTGCGGATACGTCACATCCGGTACGACTACGCTTGAATCCGATCCGTCGCCAGCTGCTGGCTTGGAGGTGGACATGAATGTGGTCATGCCGGTGGGAGTCCAGGGAAAGTAAAGAGATGCTGGAAATGAAGAGCGCGCGGCTTGCTCTCTTCCTGTTCGTAGGCGGTTTATTCAGTTCTCTACGGGCCGCAACTTACACAGTCACTCCAGCGGATTTTGGTTCCAAAGTATCAGCAGCAAAGCCTGGCGATGTCTTTCTCCTTCGTGGCGGCACATATTCGAAGATATCAAGTATTCCTTCAGGAACGTCATGGGGAAGTGCAGTCACGATTAAAGCCTACCCGGGCGAAAAGGCGACGATCCGCAAGGTGGGGCTGGTTGGATCCTTTCAATACATCATTTTCGAAGACTTATTCATCGACGGCGAAACATCGAGCAGTGGCGGGAATGAGACTGTCTATCTCTCAGGTGGCGCGAATCACATCCGGTTTCTGCGCTGCGATATTTCACGCGGGCTAACGCACAATATTTTGATTCCACACACTGGAAGCGACTTTAACGAATTCATCCAGACAAGGATTCACCATGCTTTGAATGGAATTCCTCGTCAGCATGGAATCTATGCCTCAGCACGGGGCACGTTAGTTGATGGCTGCGAAATCGACCATAATGGAAGCTATGGAGTCCATTTTTACAATGGATACGCAGGAGAACGCGCAGACGGACAGATTGTGCAAAACAGTAAGGTTCACGACAACGGAATAGAGGATCCATCTGCCGCTGGAATAGTTCTAAGCAGTGGCGATGGCAGCAAAGCGCTCTCCAATGACCTTTGGTTTAACCCGAGAGACATTGACGTAGCTTGGCGCAACCCTATTGGAGCGGTTGTTCGGAACAACAGCCCAACGACGGTCTATGTGAACTCTGACGCAACCGGTACGCTAGTGGAAAACAACTGCATGAACCCTCTCAAGATCACGAACAACGGAGCTGGAACAATCCTGAAGAACAATTCACTGACAGCCTGTCAGATTCAAACAGTTCCGGCGCCAACTGGCGTGACGGGGCATTGATGCACATCCCGATACAGAGTCCTGATATTCGCAGCGTCTATCTGATGGACCGCGCTGGCTGTGGATCACGTCGGTTTTAAGGCGAATAACAACCCGAGAATGGAGCGCATCAAGCGGAAGGTGATTGAGTATCTAAGGGCGAAGGCGAACGAGGGGAAGAAATGAAACGAAGAGACTTTCTACAATCACTAACGGCCGCTCCAGTTGCAGGTATGACGGCGCTCTCTATCTGGAAGCCTGCTCCAAAGATTGTGGGGATCATGGCTGATTATTCTTACGCGCGCCATAACGTCTCTGGGAACATCTTCGAAGCCTTCAAACCCGGGGAGATGATTTGGATTAAAGGCGGAACCTACTCTCCTGTAACCGCTAAAGACTTGCTCAAGGAATGGCCGCCCTCCTCAGCCTAGTGACTGGAACTCTGAATCGTCCGGCCAGTCTTCAGCGGCTTGTCAAATCGATTAAAGCTCATACTCCGGTGCCGTGGGAGTTGGTCATTTCCGACGCTTCGGATGAGCCAATCGAGAATGTTTTCCAGTCAGCCAACATCACAATCCTTCCCGAGCGGCCACGGCTTGGGTTCGTGAAGGGCTACAATCGAGCGTTCCGCTATGCAACCGGGACCTGGGTTGTCTTCCTGAATGACGACGCTGAGGTGCAACCTGGCTACGCGGAAGCGGCCGTCGGCTTCATGGAAGCGCATCCCGATGTAGGCTTGGGAGCGCTCTATTACGCGGAGGGCAAGTTGCCATACAGGACGTGGAGCTGCTATGGAATGCTCTATGCAAATTTCGGCATCATCAGCCGCGAGCTAGGGAATCAAGTCGGCTGGTTTGACGAAGAACTGACGATGTACGGCTCTGACAATTCGCTGGCTTTTCGCGTTCTCTTGGCCGGGAAGGGCGTTGCAAGTATCCCGGGCGCGCGCGTCTGGCATCACGTTCAGCTTGATCAGTGGAAAAAGGAGAACCAGCGGCACCGCGTCGCTGACGGAAGCAAGTTGCATCAGAAGTATTTCCCAAGGGTAGATCAAATGCGAACCACATATCGAGCTACCCGGCATTTGTCTGGACCGGAGATGCTCAGATGAAAAGAGATGTCTCTATAGAGTGCGACTGTTCGAGCTACCGCGACAACATCGGTAAGGTGAACGGGCCGATCATCAACGAAGGATTGCGCTATGGAACCCAAGGGTACACAGGCGAGACTTTCAGGTTCTGCCCTTGGTGTGGGAAACCGCTCGTGGAAAAGTCCGTGCATCACACCGAGGTTGCCAACTGAAACGCTTGCATGTGGGTTCGGGCTCCGTTTACTTGCGAGATTGGATCAACGTCGATGTCAAGGGGCCGCGCACCTTCCTAGCCTCTAATCGCCCTGACTTGGTAGAGAAGTTCGGCACGACAGACGATCAGTATTACGCACGTCACCAAGACAAAACGATTGACACAGTTCGCCAGGGGCCGCTGGATCAAGACTACGTTTGCGACGCTTACGGCAGTTTTGGCAATCTGCCCTTGCCCTATTGGGAAATAGACGAAGTCCTCGCCAGACACGCATTCGAGCACCTCTCGTTCAACGAGGCCAGGTCCGCTCTGGACATGCTGGACAGCGTGATGAAGGTCGGAGCCGTCCTGCGGCTCGACGTGCCTGACCACGAGGAAACGGTACGGCTTTTGCAGGAAACTCGTGATCCGTTTTATGCTCGCCATTTGCTCGGGCCGAGGCGTGACCAATACGGATATCACATGCGCTCTTACACGAGGCAGGGCTTGATTGACCTCGTGGAAGACCACGGCTTCTCCTACATCTGCGAGGAGCCAAACATACATTTCTACCCGGCCTTCTGCCTTCGCTTTCACAAGCTCGATCTCATGGCGGCTCGGGATTATGTCAAGTTGCCGTATTCAATCGAGGACCATTGGAAGGTTCTGGAGATTGGGCCTGGTGCAAACCCGTTCTCACGCGCGGACGTAGTTGTCGATTGCAACCCAGCGCATCTTGAGCCTTTGACGGCGAAGCGAACGGTCTGCGCTGACCTTGAGCAGGGCCTCCCGGAGCTTGGAGATAAAGAGTTTGACTATCTGTTTTGCGCGCACGTGTTAGAGCATGTGCAGGACCCTATCGCTTGCGCTCGAACTATGAGCAGAATTGCCAAGAGAGGGACGGCAGTTTTCCCCAGCGTGATGAAGGAGTCGCTCTTCAATTTCGAGGAAGCGGCGCATCGCTGGTTGATCCTTCCTCATCCAAATGGGGGTCCTCCGGTATTCGTGCGGCGCAACGGAGATATTGAGCGTTTGAAAGACGCAGAGGTGATGGGCTCCATGTGCCGGCTGTTCCGTACCGGGCCGAATCGCATGGGTGAAGAGTCAAGGCATTTGCGTCGCTGGTTTCGGGAGAAAGAGCCGTTGCTTGATGTGGTTTGTCACTGGCAGGACAAGCTTGAGTTGATGGTGATTCAGTGATTGCTATGCAGAGGTTCGGAGGTAGGTTGATGGATCAGATCAACCCTATTGCCGTCGTTTGGGAATGCGGCAAGTGCGGAGACATCAAGACTTCGACGATTGGTGATGACAAAGCGGCTCTTCAAATTATGGGGAAGACCTGCGAGAAATGTAAACAGTGGATTTACAAACTCTCTGGGCATATGGACGCAGAGCAACACGCTGCTTTCCTCGCAGTCCAAAAGAAAAAAGAGTGATCCCGCGCGCCGCGATTTTAGACACTTATTACCCTGACTTTCTAAGCACTTGGCAGCTCAATCCAGAGGCTGGCTACGAAGCCGAGCTGCAGCGGCTCCTGGCTTTCTCATTCGGAACTGCGGACTACTACTCCCGCAACCTCCGCGCGCTGGGCTGGGAAACGCTGGATATCATCGGGAATTACGCGCCGCTGCAAGAACAATGGGCTAGAGAGAATGATTGCAGAGCCGCATATCCGTGGAGAATTGTGCTGGAGCAAATCAGGGCCTTCAAGCCTGCCGTGGTTTTCCTCCAGGATTTGTCATTTCTAAACCATGAGTCTCTAGCGATTCTGAAAAGGGAAGGCTATTTGATGACTGGTCAGTGCTCGTGCCCCATGCCCCTTGCGGACAAGGTGCGACAATGCGACGTGCTGTTTACCAGTTTCCCTCACTACCTCAAGCGGTTTCAGGATCTAGGAGTCAAAGCGGTCTACCTGCCGCTGGCCTTCGAGCCGGACGTACTGACGCGGCTTGGGCCGGAAGAACCAGAACGTGATATTGATTGTCTCTTCGTCGGTGGCATCGGCTTCCACTGGACAGATTCCTTGCCATTGCTCGAAACGCTGGCGAGAGAGATTCCGTCAATGCAGTTCTGGGGCTACGGCTATGAGAACCTTCCGGCTGGGAGTCCTATACGTAAGAAGTATCTAGGGCCCGCCTGGGGACTAGACTATTACAGGCTTCTGCATCGCGCCAAGATCGTTGTGAACCGCCACGGGGCTGTAGCTGGTCCGTATGCGAATAACCTCAGACTTTTTGAAGTCACGGGCTGTGGAGCCTTGCTATTCACCGAATGGCGGAAGAATCTTGACGATTTCTTCACCGCGGATGAGTGCATTGCGTACCAGAATCCAGAGGAAGCTGCTCGCCTCGTTCGTCATTATTTAGATCATTGGACGCTCGGCAAATCTATTGCTGAGGCCGGCCAGCAGAAGACACTGACGCGGCACACCTACCAGCAGCGGATGCCATTGGTTTCTGAGACACTTCAAAAGAATGCCTGCAATCTCGACACATTACCGCCAACTGAAGCCAGAGGAAGTCGCTGAAGTGGCAGCACTGTACGCCGACGCTTGGATGGATGAGAGGATCCCACAGTTGCAGTACGAGGCGTGTGTTCAGCCGGAGCTGGAAGCGTGGAGACAAGGGAAGCCGGTTGCGCCGTATGAAGCGCTCGTTCGCTGTTTTTCCCATATTGGCGTGCAGCTCCCTGGGGCTCTGTTTGGTGTCAGGGTTCTTGAGGTTGGGGCTTCCTGTGGGTACAACTTGGAAGTGATGAGGTTGTCAGGATTCGATCAGATACATTATCGCGCTCTGGACTTCTCTCCAGCCTACCAGCGTCTTGCTAAGCGGCTCTGGCCTGACATGCCGTTCGATGTCGGAGACGCGCGTGCGCTGCCGTATGAAGCCGGGGCCTTCGATATCGTGCTCAGCGGCGGGGTGCTTCTCCACGTCCGCGAATACGAGCAGGTGATTGTTGAAACCTCCAGGGTTGCGAGTCAGTTTGCAATCTTTCACAGGACGCCAGTTTGGAACAAGGAGACGGCCTGGTTCCTGAAAGAGGGCTACGGCATACCGATGATTGAGGCTCGATTCAACGAAGCGGAATTGCGCGGGCTCTTCGACGAATACGGCCTGCCCGTGATAGCGGCGATCGACGTTGCTCCGGCTCAAGACGGCGTGATTCACCGGAGTTACCTTTGCAAGAAAGGGCTGTTTCATCATTCGGTATGAAGAAACTTTATCAATTACTTTGCATCGGTCAGGCATGCGGACGGTGGTTTCATAGCAGGCACCAAAGGACGCTTGTCTATCGTAATTGCACAGTGAGTTGGTGTGCTGTCTGTCAGGATTGGATAGAGAGGAATGCGCGCATGCTGGGCTACACCAAAACAGACTTCGACCTGAATCACGAAGCCGTAGCAACGCATGATGACAGGATCAAGCCTTGGTTGTTCGGGCTATGAGCGTTTTAGTTAGACGTTATTGCAGCTTGTGGGATTCGCGCTTTCTTCCGCAAGGCTTGGCCCTCTATGACTCTTTGAATCGCCATTCTAGTCGTCCATTCAGGCTCCACGTTCTGGCGATGGATGATGAATGCGCGGCGGCGCTCAATAGTTTGGCATTGGACCACATGGACGTGTTTTGGCTCAGCGCCGTAGAGCGATTCATGTTCAACGAGCCAATCAAAGACTCAAGAACGTGGCAAGAATACTGTTGGACGTGCGCCTCAAATTTTGCTCATTGGCTTTTGCCTCATAGTGAAATTACTTATCTGGATTCTGATTGCTGGTTCGCATCCGATCCAGAAGCCGTCTTCGCAGAGATCGGCGAGCGCTCAATCGGAATTGTCCCACATAGATTTCCTCCAGAGCGGAAGCACATGGAAGTTAACGGAAAGTTCAACGTGTCTTGGGTGACTTTCCGAGGGGCGGTCGGCTTCAAGTGCCTAGAGAAGTGGGCGCGACAGTGCCGAGAGAAATGCTCTGCTAAAGAAGGATGCGGCGATCAGAAATACTTGGACGCCTGGCCAACAGACTATCCCGGCGAGGTCTGCGAGATTCAGAACATCGGCGTGGGGACCGCGCCTTGGAACGTCTCTCAATATAGGGTTGTTGATGGCCCGTGGGGAGTGAGGCTCAATGGACAACCGCTGATATTTTTTCATTACCACGAGTACCAGCACAATCAACGCCTGACGAACTACAAGCTGCGCAAGGAAGACCGCGACCTGATTTACGCGCCCTACATTGAGGCGGTGGAAGCGGCGAAGGCGCGAGTTGAATCTTTGATGATGGAGGCAATTCAATGAACACTTATTTGAATTCAAGAGCGCGAATCAACGGAACGAAGATCGGCGATCAGTTCTGTGTCTACACCAACGATGAGCGCACCAGCTTTGCCGTTGAGTCGGATCAAGAGCATCCTCGGGCCTTTCCCATCAGGGTGTATTCGGATAACAATAATCGTCGGTTTCTAAAAGAGAATGCCGAAATTATCGATATCCTGAAAATAACCGGCATCCTGAAAGGCACGCATGAGGAGCCCGCCTCCCGAGACGTTTCCATCCGTAAGGTGCAACCGCCAGCCAGCCGAGCGCCAATGTCAATGGCAAACGAAGATCCAAAACCTCAACCTCCACCAAAGCCTGACTCTACGCCAGCAAAACGAGACGAGCCGCAACCTAAACCTGTGCCGAAAAAGAAGTAGGTAGACGTGAAGACCATCATTCGGATTGACTCTGCTGAAGTTATTCTTGAGTTTGAATTTCCCTACGTGCAGATGGCCATCTGCGTGGGTGATCAGATGCAATCCTGCCTCACTCTGGATATCAAAGAGGCAGAAATGCTCCGCGCTAGCTTGCAAGCAATGGTTGATGTTCTTCAGACGCAGGACATCCTGGAGTGACAACTGTCTCAGTTGTCGTTGCCACCTACGGCCCTGACCGAGCCTTCTGGGATGGCCTAGCACGTCGTGCCATCGGCTCCGTCATCAACCAGACGCAGAGGCCCACGGAATTTCACCGCGTGCATGTTGACGAGCCGAACGCGCTCCATATTGCTAGGAATCGCGGGGCGGCGATGTCTGAGACAGAATTCCTCGTGTTCTGCGACGCAGATGACACACTTCACCCCGAATACGTCGAAGCCATGCTGGCAGGCGAAGGCGATGTCCGTATCCCAAACCGCGAGCGCTTCTACTGGGACGGTTCGCACAAGCCGGTTGACCAAATCAAGCCGGGTGGCGACCTGCTCCGGCACAGCCATATCCTAATCGGGGCCATGGTCCGGCACGATCTATTCAACAAGGTGGGCGGATTCGAAGACTTGCCGATCTGGGAAGACTGGCATTTCTGGTGCAAGTGCTGGGTGAATGGCGCGACGATGATCCAATGTCCGAAGGCGATCTACCAAGTCCACATCCGGCAGGGGAGCCGCAATCAACAGATGGGAAACATCGGTCAGGCAGCACGTATTCGGCTGGAGTTTGAGCCGTTGGCGAGGGCCAAGGGGTTGATGGCAGAGCAGAGAAACGCTGGCGAGCAGAAACGGCGGTTTGGGATTAGTCGGGAGGGAGCCACGACATGACAAAGGACGATGAAGTGATGCCCGGATGGCCACTAAGCCCAAGGCTGATTCATGACGGAGAGCCAAAGAATCCTATACCATGGCCTGATCCGACTCCAGAGATGTTGGCCTCGCCTGAGTTTGAAGCTGTCTGGCAGTGCATCAAGAAGTGGGACATCAATGTACCTGATGCTTACGCTGGATACTGTGGAGCGAACGGGAATCATGTTAGAGCGATTTTAGATGCTCTTGAGCACGTTAAGGCTTCAGAAAAACCCAAGCAGTTCTTTACAGATCCGCTTAGCGGGTCTCAGATTGAGTGCTAGTCGCTCTCTGCATCGCTTCCCGAGGCCTCATCCACAGCCGGACGATGGAGGCTTGCCTCTGGAACATCAAGAACGCTCAGGTTGATTTCATCCCCTGCTTCGAGCACGACAAGCCGATCCCTGACGCACAGAACGCAATCACAGAGAAAGCGCTTGCTGCAAAGGCCGACTGGCTGTGGTTCTTAGAGGAAGACGTTATTCCCCCTGAGAACGCACTGCGCTTGATGCTGCCTGAAGCCAAGGTCATCAGCGCGAAATATCGCAACCGCGGCGGCACCTGGGCATATTCGCTCGACCCAAATGGCAGGCTTGAGTTTGCGGGGATGGGCTGCCTACTCGTTCACAGCTCCGTGTTTGCCAAATTGGAACCTCCAGTTTTTGATACTACCAGAGAATGGCAGTGGAACCATGACGGCACGGTAGAGAATCGCAGGCTTCAGCATGGAGCTTACGGTCGGCAAGATATTCACTTCTTTGGCCGTCTATGGCAGGAAGGCATCGAGGCGCGGCTGGCGAATGTAGTCTGTGGACACGCAAGGGTAGTGAAGCATGGAGAGCCACACACGAACAAGGGATGTCATGAAATAGAAATTATCTGAACGAATTTTCATAATCCTCGTTTTGCCGGGCCTCATGAACTCGGCAAGAGGGTGACGCAGCCTTTCGAAAGGGGGCAGTGGTTCTGGGGAAACAATTCCCAGGATTGCTGCCCCCTTTTCTGCGTCTAAGGGGCATTTTTCAATGAGCAACAAACTTCGACTAGAAACAATCCGGTTTGAGATTCAGGCCGCCGCCAGAAGCCCGAAGGACGTTTACCCGTTCGTCGCAACTATTACCTACGGCGACAGACTAAGCGACGGCGACGTGGGAGGAACTGAGTTCATGCCTGGGGGCCCTTACAGGGTCAACATCCCGGCCGCTCTACTCGAAGCCAAGATCTCAGAACTGGGACAGCACTACAGCGACATGGTAGCGCACAACGGCGCGGCTGTTTCCGTCAAGGTCCAGGGCCGCGGCGTCTTTGCTGCCAAGGATTTGAAGTCTCACCGCGAGTCAATCCGGGTTGGCGAGTTTGTCAGCGCCTGGGTTCAGAAGGAGCCAGATGGTTCGGTTGCTGCGAAAGCTTCAGGTTTTTTGTATCGGGAAAGTGATCCCGCATTAGTGGACGAGATCATCGCGCTGTCTCGTGATGGCCTCATGGGTTTTTCTTACGACGTGGTGGATGTCACTGCGGTTGTGAAGGAGTCAGACGGTGAAAAGTTCGCCGAGCTGACGGGCTATGAGTGGCGCGGTGCCACGCTCGTTTTACGCAAGGCGGCTGCGTATCGGGAGACTGCTTTAGCCGCAACACAAATCAAACGAAAGGAGCACGAGATGGAAATGTCTAAAGAAGAAATTCTCGAGACCATTACCAGCTGTCTGACTCCTTTCAAGGCCGAGTTGACCAACAGCATCGCAAAAGTCACCGCTGATGTTGCGGAATTGAAAGCAAGTCAGAACAAGTTGGAAGCCAGCGTCGCGGCAGCGAAGCCGGCTGAAAAGAAAGAAGAGAAAGCACCCGAGAACGGCAACGCCGAACTCATCGCAGCCGTAACAGCCGGTTTCAAGGATTTGAAGGACTCTCTGAAGCCTGTTCTTGAAGCCAGCACCCCCAAGCCAGGGGAAGGCCTACGCAGAAGCAAGGGGCCTCTGGAAATGTTCGCCTCGAAATACAAGGTGGGCGACGACGAAGCGGAATTCACCGCTGAAACCTTCACCAATCTCAAGAATCTGATCGACGAAGACGCCGGCATGTCGAAGGACGAGAAGCTGAACCTACTGGCGGCTGTTTCTTCAGGTAAGCGGCGCTTCCTGAAAGGTCAGATGGCGGGAGGTGTAAGGTGAACAGCAGACAAGACTTTGCGGCCCGCATGAGTACCTTGGAATTAGAAGCGGCAACCGGTTTCTATCCTGGAGCGATCCTCATTGATGAGTTTGACAAGCAGATTTTCGATGACGTTTATCGGAGATATGTTCTGTTCAATCGCATCAAGAAGATCAAGGCACCAGGCGAGACAACCGGCGGCTTCACCCAAACAGCGCTAGGCAATGCCCGCGTAGCTCCTGTGCGCAATCTCGGATTCACTCCGACGAACCCAACCAGAAGCGAGCGGGTGCGGCGTGACATCAAGGCGATCGTCAAAGACATTCAGTTCGGCGCCTTTGATTTGTCCGTCTACGGCCAACAGGGGAACCGCTACGGCGACCTTGAGGCTAAGGATGTGGCTGATCAGAAGAACGCGGCTCTCCGTCTCTGGTCGACGCTAATATACACCGGAGATATCGATAACGACGCCAACGAATTCGACGGCCTGAACGAAATCTTGGGTGCAGGAGAAAACATTTCAACGTCGGAGTCGATTGTCGACGCCATCAACCGCAACTGCGCGGAGATGGTGAACAACAAAGATCAGCTAGTCTTGCCGACTGCAATCTACACGAACGCTTATGTAGCTTTCATGATCGGCCAAGAACTGCTGGCCCTGGGTATCAATGTCAACATTCAACAGACCTCCATCTTTAATGGCAACAACCCGATGCAGGTCATGTTCCTGAACACACCGGCGGGCGCGTTGCCTGTCATCTCCGATCCATTCAACGTCGGAACAACCACGACTCCCTACGTCTACGACCTGCACATTCTCACTGAGGACCTGGTGTCTTGGCAGTATGTGGAAGTCCTGGGACAAGCCGGGGCGGATCCAAAAACCTTCGAGATGGTTCTGAACAACGTTTTGGATAAGCAATTCAAAACCGTGATGTTCGGTGCGCTCGAACTTATCGGCGGGACAACCCATCACAGACGGCTTGAGATTGCAACCAGAACCGTTGTGATCAAGCCAGCCGCAACAGCCTAGACCAACAACCACCTAGTAACTTCTGAGGGCGTGCGTAAGTGCGCCCTCTTTTTTCCACATGATCATTCGCAAAAAGCCGTGATGCGGGAAATCGCCGGAGGTTCCGGCGCCGCCTACGCCTCAACCGAAGCCCTATGTCCTTTCCTAATGTCGGAAGACTTGTAACGCCTGAAGAGGTTGTCGCGTTCGTGAAACCGATGGCCAACACCATCGGCGTGCTCGAAACGATTGTGATTGAGACCGTCGAGGATATGGTCGAGGACTACTGTAATCGCAAATTCGAGCTGCAAGAACATGAAGATGAGCAATGTTTGATCCGCCGTCCCAGCGTGACGTTCGATCAAATTATAATTGCGCAGCGTGTAGAGTATCGGCTCAAGCATCGGCCTGTCACTGAATTCATCGAGCTAAAGCAAGTCAGGCAGCGCAGCGCAACCGATGGGGAACCGGTCAGTCCGGTCACGATTGCACGCAATCTCTACAGTGTAGATTTTCAAGCCGGGATTCTTGTCTTTGGCGCACCGCTTCTAGGCTTTGATATCGGAACGTTTCCGCTGGGACTTACTGGCGGCTCAGTCTCACAACCCTATATAGAACTCCTGGCAACCTACGAGGCCGGATATGAAGAGATTCCAGCACGGCTGAAGCTCGCCGTGCTGATGGTGATTGCTCGTGTGTATCGCATGACTTCCGGCTCTGACTGGCACCGCACGCAAACTCAAACAACTGGAGTCCAGGCAGTCTGGCAAGAATTCATCAGAGAGAAGGGCGGGTTCACTCCTGAAGAGAGAGCCATCCTCGATAAGTTCGCTACGCCGGCGGCGGCCTAAGACAATGCCATTCCTGCAAAAGAACTTTGATAACGCCATCAAGGTCTGGCGCGACAAGGGCCTTGAGATGGTTGGCGACAAGGCCGAGCAGAACGTCAGCGGCAAGGTGCTGAATATCCGTACCGGCAACTTGCTGAAGGACGTTCAAGAGCACGAGAAACCGGAGTCGCCAAACTCGTTCTCCATTGGCACCAGCTTGGTTTACGGCAAGGCCTGGGAGCAAGGGTTTCGCCGCAAAGCCTACACCGTTCGCCCAGTCAGAGCCAAGGCGCTGAAGATCCCAACCGGAGGCGGTATCGGAGAATTCATCTTTCGGCTACGCGCCGACATTCCGGCACAGACATTCGCCGCGAAGCCATTCCTGCGACCGGCCATCGACGACAGCCGAGTAGGCCTCCGCAAACTCCTGGGTGACCAGATCAAGGGCGCAAAATTGTTCAGCAGCAAAACCATCGAGATCAAGCTAAGCGTCGCCTGATGAAGATCAAGGAAGCCTTCATCATTCTCCAGGAGCAGTTGGCGCTCACGCAATATCCAGGGCGAGTCTTCAGGTTCGGAATCCCGGCAGCCCCGATAGCTTACGACGTGCGAGACAACGAGCCCCCGGGCTTGTTTCTCGACTGGTGGAAGGGGCGCTTAGATTGGAAATTCATGATGTGCATGACCTCGCAGTTAGAGAAAGGCACAGCCGACTTTAACGCGCTGATTGTTTTGACTGAGCAGTATTTGAGCCCGGCGGTTAAAGCTCAGTATCCAGGCCTTATAGACAACGAAATTCTCGCCCTTCACATGGCGGAACTCGCAGACACGCTGATCGCCAAGGTAATCGCCATCAACGCTTCTAATGTTGGGTTTTTCGCAGCACCGATGCTGCCAACTCATAGTTTCACGAAAGATGAAACAGCTTCAGCCGTGAATCTGATGATCCGCGTTAGCGGGCTCAGTGGCTGGGGTGAATAAATGCCTAATAAGAAATTCGGGAAATCAATCAGGCTTCAGGCCATTCGGGATGCCAAAACTTTGGTTCTCAATGCAGAGCTAAACGGCGAGCCAGAAGTCAAGATTCCTGGAGCAAAGAAACCTATAGAGGTCACCAGGGCAAAAGGATTTCTTGACTGGTTGGAATTAGAGGAGCTGTGCGAAGACATTTGAAAATGTAATTCATCATTCAGGCAAATAACTAAATTCCTCGTCTTATGCCGGGCCTCATGAACCCAGCAAGAGGACAACGCAGCCTTAGCTAAGGGGCGGTTGATTTGGGAGCTCTTCCCAAGTTGGCCGCCCCTTCTGCGTTTCAGGGCATATCAAAAAACGACGACGTAAAGGAGAACGATCATGGCCGGTGAAGTTCACACAAGGACTTGGTATTTCGCTTTCAGCCTCAACAAACAGTCGGACATCTTTACAGCGTTGGCGGATGGCAACATTGACAGGCTAAGGCCCGTCCGCACCTTCGCTCCGGTCACGATGGACAAGGACTCCATTTCCGACAAGGAATGGTTTGGCAAAGGCCATCCCTTCGCCACGTTCTATGACGTGGTGACGAAGCGATTCGTTATCCCGTCGCGCGAGATGTCGGCCACAGAGCTCGACATCCTCTTTGCCGCTGCGTTCGTCATGGGGAAGGTCGTTACTACAGGTGCCGGGCCAGAGTATACCCATGTCATCACGTTCGAAGACCTGACGACGCTGACAGAGGTTCGCTACACCAGTTTCTTCGAGAAAATGGGCAGTATCTACCAGAAGAAAGTATCCGGTGGGTGGATCAACAGTTTCCGTCTGCATGGCAAGATGGACGATCACCTTCTGATTTCTTGGGAGGGCGGCGCCCGAGAGTACGAGGACAGCGTAGCTGCTGTCCCAAGCGTGAGCACCGCAACGTTCTTCAAAACGCTATTCGGGACGCTGAGCTTTGGACCATTCTCAGCTCTCAGCAGCGGGATCTGCGGCAAGGTTCTGGACTGGCAGGTAGATGTCAGCCAGGCCGCAGAGCCTAAGTATCACCTGTGCAACCCGACAGGTGAAGAGAACCTGCTCAGCAAGGTTCTGCGCGGCAAGCTCTCGGCAAAGGCTGAGGTCAAGATTGAGATCGATGCTGTCGTGCGTGAGAACTTCCTCGCACAAGACCTTTGCGCTCTTCAGATCATCTGTAAGTCTGAGGACATTATCACCGGCGGCACAAACCAGCACACGCTCACAATTGACATTCCGGCTTGCAAGATCAGCGAGGAAGCCTTCAGCGAAGACGGCGAAACCGTCGCTTACACGATGACGATGGATGACGACTCGATTCTGAAGTCTGGATCTATGGAGCCAATCACGCTGACGCTGCTGACGGGTATCAGCGGCACCGACATTCTGGTTAACGGATAGCCCGGAAAGGTGGCTCCCCACCGGGTGAAATGGGCAGACCCGGACTTCGTGAGGAGGTTCCGGCACCCGCCCATTTTTCTTTTCAGGGAGCCAGGTAAACGAGGGAGCCAATGAGCGAACTACAAATTGAAGGGCAGGAGCTGAAGGTAGGGAAGGCCGTTGCCTGGGAGTTGACGGCGGAAGAGTTGATATTCCCCTTTGATGCTACAGTCAACGGAAAATCGCACACGTTTTACACTCACATGCGGCAGTATCGCGCATTCGACTTGAAGCAGCTTCTATCTGAGATCAATTACCGCGTCCGGTCAGAGGACGGAGGAGACCGCGAGATCGTCAAGGGCGGCAAGGAAGCGATTGACGACTTTTTCTGGAAATATTTTTCTAGGCTCTCTGTTCACGGAGGCCCGCCACGAGAAGGTGACCCAAGTCCAGAACAGAGCAAGGAATGGATCAAGAAGAATCCACGCTACTTCATCCCGCGCGGCGTGGTGATGGAAGGATTCGGCCAATTCAGAATCAAGCAAAAAGAAGTTGACGACCAGCCGCACAATTCAAACGGCAACCATGCCTCTGCGCAATTTTTCAGCTTAGACCTCAACGAAACAATCACGCTGGTGCAAAACGTGTTCTTTGCTGGCGTTGGTTTAGTGCCAGTAGAAATGGCCCATAGCTTCAGACGCGAGACAGCTACAGAATGCCATCGCTATGAGCGCGCCACAGACCGCCAGAAAATCCACAGCAAGGATCACGCGTTCGAACGCACCACGAACTATGACGTGCTTGAGCAGCTTTACGAGCCACTTGTTGAATCAGTAGAAGGCGTAACAATCAAAGGCGAGCCTTGCACAGCGGCCAATAAAGAAGCATGGGTCAAGCTCGTCCCGTTCTGGCACAAATACTGGATATTGACGGAACTCTTCGGCGGCGTTCAGTCAAAAAACGGCTAATCGCGCAGCAGTTCCCCGGACTATTGCGTGAGCTTGAAGAGTACCGGGGCGCCATCGGCGGCGGTTGTCCCGATGAACCTCAGTTCCGCCAACTCTTCGAAGTGCTTGGAGACGGTCAGGCGCAAGAAGACATCCGGCTAGCTCACCCCAAAGTTCAGCACTGCGAAAAATTACAGATCAACCCCAAGGCCTGCAACGGCTGCAGCAAGAACCCGATGAAGCCGGAAAAGCTCGCCAAGAAAGAGCGGATAGAAGCTGCAGGAGAGTGGTTCGAAACGGCAGAGAAGTTAGAACAGCAAGCGCGGTTCGGATTGCTGTCTATGAAAGAGATCAGTTCCACAGACCTCTTGCTGCTCACGATGCAATGGCAGCGCAGCGAATATGAGCGTGATCAGCGACTAGCTCTGATGTTTCGAAATCACATGGCAGATTTACTTTCACAGTTGTTTCCAAAGTAAATGGCATCTGAAAACGAAATCCTGAAATACATCATGGAGGCGGACCCGAGCAAGGTCCTAGTCGCCTTCAGACAAATTGAAGCGGCCCAAAATAAAGCTGCCGCGAGCGCCAAGGGGCCCGGCCGAGAAAGCGCTGCAGCCTTTGCTCCGTTGACTCAAATGATCAACGAGACGAGGGCCTCTCTCGACAAACTAAGTGCTTCAGCTCAGCACTTACGCTTGACGAAAACTGCAGGCTCAGAACTGGCCGACTCATTACTTGGAGTCGAGCAAAAGGCAAAGGGCGCGGCCACTGCGGGCAGCATGATGAGCAGTGCCTTCGGACAAGCTCGGAATGTACTCGCTGCTCTCGGTGTGGGCCTAGGCCTTCGAGAGTTAGTCGGATTCTTTAACGAATCGATTGATGCCAGTGTGCGTCTCAGAGGTGCTCAGGCTGGCTTGCAGGCCGTTTCAAAAAACCTTGGCATGAACTTTGGTGAGGCCTCAAAAGCGAGCAAGGATTTAACAAAAGATGGAATCCTGAATTTAACAGACTCTTCGAAGGGTCTACAGAATTTGCTTGCTAGTGGCTTGAATCTGAAGTTTGCCACGGAGTTGATGAACAAGAACAAGGATGCGGCTGTATTCAATCGGCAGTCACACTTGGGCTTGTCTGAATCCATCAAGGTCTTCACCCAGGGATTCAAAGACGAACTTTCAACGCTCACCGATGCGACGGGCGTTTCAATCAACTACGGCCGAGCCCTTGAGGGCACTTTCAAGCTCGCTAAGGCAGGACAGATTGATTATACCCAATATCGTAACATCCTAAGCAGCACCGAAATTGAACACGTCAAGCTCGCCATCGCGCATACCAATTCAGCTGACAAACTAGACAAACAGTCGAAGAGCATTCTTGCTGGAATTGGCTTCCTCAAAGAGTTGGGCTTATTCTCTGGCAACGCTGCGAGCGCGTCTGAGGACTTCGCTATCAAGCAGGCACAACTCCAGAATCAGATGGAGCTGACCAGAGCGGCTATCGGCGAAAGATTGCAGCCTGCCTATCTCGGACTCCTCGCAATCACTCTTGATGTCCTAAAAGCTACCAAAGACTTATTTGAGTTTTTTGGTAGCACTGGAGGCATCAATGAATACACGGGGGCCATCGGCGCAGGTGCTGCGGCTTGGGCGCTTTGGAGGTTCGTGCCTTGGTCAGCAGGCGTCACTCTAATTGCTAATGCAGTTAGCTTTTTAGCTCTGGCTCTCAAGGGCCTTGCTGCTGGTGAAGGCTTGACAATTCTCGGGCTTATAGGAGCGAAGCTGGCGCAAATCACTGCAGGTAGCGCGGCAGTGAGCGCGGCCGGTCTGATTGGTCTAGGCGCTTCGTTTGGCGCGCTCGCAGGAACAGGAGTCAGCGCGTACAAATCTATCAAGAACGAAGACTTAAGCAGGGCTCAATCCATCGAAAGCCTAGTAGGTCTCGTCAATACCCTCCAAAACCGCGGCATCAATGCCAAGCCCTTTCTCCAGCAGTTCAATGCCGGAAAGATTTCTGAAGATGAAGCAAGGCGTCAGCTCGGAATCCTCGCTAATGAAGACTTCAAAGCAAACCGCAGTCAATACCCAGGCGCGCCGCCGTCGAGAGCCGGCCTAGCCGGAGGAGGTACGGTTGATCCAGATGCCTTCAAAAAGATTGCAGCGGCTCGTCAGTCGGTAGACGAGCAGATTGCCTCACTCAATAGAAAGGCTCTGAACGGTATCGCTGCTCAGTTTGATGAAATAGACCAGCGATTCAGGAAGATTATCGAAGCCGAGCAAAAAACTGGCGGTGCCGTTCGTCCAGGTACCATCACGGCCGCAGAGCAAGCCGCCACAGCCGCCAAGATTGCCGCACGCAATGAAGTGTTTGCCAAGGCGGGTCTAACGGTTTCCGAAGAGGGCGGCTTCGGAACTTTTAGTCTCGCCGCTGGTGCTGCCAAAGGTCTGCCTTCACAGGAAGAAATTCAGAAGGAAATCAACGCGACTCTTGAAGTCGCCAACAAGGCATACGTTATCCAGATCGATAACGAGTTCAAGCTCAAGCAGGCGATGTTTGCAACTGAGAATGAGCGCCTAGCCCGTATCGGCAACATGGAAGCCGAAATTGAAGTCATGGACGCGGCAGCAATGGGACGGAACAAGCATGAGAGCCAGCTTTTTGAATTGTTAGCCAAGCAGAAACAAGCAAGTGCCGCAGTATCCGATCCCGCCGAACTGGCGGTATTAGAAAAGTTCCAAGGCCGGAAGCAACTTGAATTGCTCCGCAATCAATATGACGAAACATTCGACAAGATCAGGACTCAGGCCGAAGGAGTTTTTGATGCCATCTTCCTCCGGGGCAAGAAGGGCTTTGCGGGGCTGCTCGACTACATCAAGGGAACATTCATCACCGGGATGAAGGATCTGTTCGGGAACCTAGTTGCAACGCTCTTTACTGGTGCGCGGCCCGGAGGCGGTGGTGCAGCTCAAAGTGGCGGTCTATTCGGTGGCTTGTTCTCTGGTATATCTGGCCTGTTCGGCGGTGCTCGCCAGGGAGGCGGTGGCGGAGGTCTGTTCAGCGGCCTGGGTGGTTTATTCGGTGGCGGTGGAGGAATCGCAGGGACGCCGCCTTTCCTGCCTGCCAGGGGCGGTTTTGGTGGAGGCTTGGGCAGCTTGTTGGGGCTCGGCGGTACTGGAGCAGGCTTGGCCGCTGGCGGCGCAGCATTAACCCCAGGCGTCGCCGGGGCCCTGCCAACGACCTTTGCTAATACCGGGCTGCTTCCTGCTGGGGGAGCTGCCGGCAGTGCGGCCGGAGGCAGTTCATTCCTTGGCCTCTCAGGAGCGCAACTCGGAGCATTCTTTACCAACCCGTTCACGATTGCGGCCGGTATCGGTATTGCCGCAACCATCGCTTATCTGAAGCTACGCAAGACCAGGGAAGAGAAGTTCCGGGCAGAGATCCTTAGGGACTTCGCCATCAACGTTCCCGACAACAAGATCCTGAAACAGATCAAGAACTATGGCGAAACCGTCTTCGGCAAGGACGCGGACAAGAAGCGCTTCGAAACCTTGCGGCTCGATCAGATTCAAGGCCTGCTCCTGAACTACGCGACAGCCAGCGGCCAGGACCCGTCACGCTTGCCCATCTATCAGAAATTCTATGGCGGTTCGGCCGGCCGGTCGCTGAGCTTCGACCCAAGCCGCGGCGTTCCTGCGTTTGAGTTTGGGACACCCTACGTTCCGCGCACCGGTCTAGCGATGGTGCATCAGGGAGAGGCCATCATCCCCGCTGCGCAGAATAAGGGCACTGTCGGCGGTAATTTCATCTTCAATATCGACGCTCGTGGAGCCACTGCTGATGCTGCTTCGGCTATCAAGTCAGCCGTTCGGCAAGTGATCCGTGAAGAACGACGCTACGTCACAGAACAGGTTGGTACAGCTATCAATAGCGACTACAGGCGGCAGAACATTTTAGGCGGGTTAATCGGCACCTAGAGAGGAATAACAATGGTTGCGACACTGGTTCAGGAAGGGCAGGAATTTGTACTCAAGCAAATATTCCATAAAATTCAGACTGTGACCGAGGTTCAAACGCTCGACATCACGGCAGACGCCGGGACCTACAAGCTGAGCTTTGAAGGCGATGAAACAGCGTCTCTAGCCTTCAATGACAATGCGGCGGCGATTGATGCAGCCTTGGAAGCTCTTGCCAGCATCCCGGCCGGTGGCGTTGTCGTTTCTGGAACCTTCCCAAACTTCATCGTCACATTCGGAGGCTTCCTGGCAAATACCCCACTGCCTCTGATTGTGCTCTCAACGAACGCTCTGACTATTGGGAGCTCGGCTGGAAGCATTGCGATTACCAGGACGGCAACCGGAGCAGGTAGCGTCCCGCAATACTACTGGGTCGGGCTGTCGCAGTCTCTACGGGCAACGCTCACAGAAGCGGTAACGCTGGCTTCTATCAACGAAGTCACTGGCACGGGATACGCGCGCGTAAAAGTCCGGGCTGACTCGACGGATTGGGTTGCGGCGCTCATTGGAGGTTTCTGGCAGGGAACATCAAAGACACTCGCATTTTCCGCAACCGGCACTTGGTCCATTGCGCGTTCGCTGTTCCTGGCAACGACCCAAAACAACGATGGAAAAATAATCGACGTTCGTGATCTGGCGTCTGAATTCACCCTAACAACCGGCCAGAGCCGTAGCTTTAACCTCACGGAAATGTTTGCAGCGGCGGCTTGAGCATCCATGCCCGATGAATCTGTATCCGGCAAGATTTGTATAGTCGGGAATCACAATACTCCGGTTGGGAAGTTCTGCATCGTTGGAACGACTTCTCCCGTTCTTGACCCGCAAGACGGCAAGGTCTGCATCGTTGGAGAGCTCCAGCAACACGATTACTTCGGCAAGATCACGATTGTTGGGCAGGTCCACCAGAGCAGCGTTGACGGCAAGATCTGCATCAAGGGAGAAATACACCAGAGCAGCGTTGACGGCAAGATCTGCATCGTTAGTGTCGTTCGAGAGTTATCACAGCCGGTAGGCCCTCACCCGATCGGCTCATCAACCCCAGCAGGCGTCCTGCCTCAAACCGGCTCGGCTATCTTCACAAGTTGGCAAGAAACCACAGCCAAAGAGATCCTGGCGCATCGACACTGGGATGTTCACGAAACCGGGCGTCTAAACTTTGCCGCCGACCGCAAGGGTTGGCGTCTAGAGATGAATGTTACTGGAACCAAGCAGGCTGAGGTTGCAGCGTTCTTCGTCAGCCACGTCTGGGCAGGGAAGAGCTTCTACTTTTATGATCTTCAGGCGAACGGCTTTCAGTACGACGGAACTGGAGTCTTGTTGACTGGACGCTACAAGGTCCGCTTCGTTGACGAAAATTTCCCGCGCTACCAAATCAGCTCAGCCAGCGGCGCAAGTGCTGGAGGACGGTTTACGATTCCATTCTCGATTATTGAAGTGGATTAGCTTTAGCTCTACGACGAACGAGGCGGTGATACTTGCGACGGATACGTTTAGGCTCTTTCTCGCGGGCCGCTTCGGCCTCTTGTTCCAAAGATATAAGCTTTGCTTCCGCAGGGGAGATAGCGAACCTGCGAAGGATCGACTTAACTAACATCTCCTGGTACTGATTCATCAACGCTGCTTCATCCATAGCGGGCGGTTCACGATTCCGTTTTCGATTATCGAAGTTGATTGATTTTATCGAAGCGAAGTTCTGCTTAGATCGAATCCTTCCGGCCACTTAATCACATGGGTTTCGACGTGAGTTTCTGGCACGCGGCTCGATGCGTGAACAGGATAGGTGACGCGGCGATTTGCAGAATAGGTAACGACCACAGCCTTGATGGGAAAAGGCATGAGATTGAATATGGACGGCGCCGCTTCGGATGGGAAAGCCATGACAGCAGGAACGACAATAGCAGCTCTGAGAAAATCACGTCGATTCATACCGCGCATTCTAATTAATGCCTGACCTTTTCGGCAACTTAATTTCGGTCCCAGATCCGACAATCTCAGGCGTCTACCCTATAGCCCTGGAACCCACGGTCGAACGTTCTTCTGGCGCTGAGTACGTTGTCCATAAAATCGGGTTGAAGAAAGAACAGCGCATCCTCAAGCGCAAGGGCGGCAACCGCTGGCGGCTTCGACATACATTCCTCACCCAGGCCGATCTTGACAACACGCTCAAGCCATTCTGGGAAGCGCATCGCAGCCCGCGGGATCTGTTCTACTTTTACGATCCATTCGAGCAGCCCTGCCCAGACGATACTGGCGCGGAAACGGTTGGCCGCTATGTCGTTCGGTTCCTAACGACCGAGCTGGAAACGACCTACCTTCGGGACGGCGCCGCTGAGGTTCAAGTTGAGCTGATTGAGGTCAACACCTCAACGGTTGCTGAATTTGTTGGCGTCGGTTGGCAGTATTACAACTGGCGGCATCCTGGCGAGGCACTACCCAATTATGCTCAGGCAGAAATAACCAGCAACGTCGGTCTTGTCCACTTCTGCAAGATCCATCCGGCAGAGAATACGCTTACAACGCAGGCGATCAAGGTATCAGACCGCCGGGTTGAGTTGCTTCAAACCTCTGGACCAAACCCAATGGCGCGATCAGGAACCTACCTTCCGCGCCTGCTTGCCTGGGACATTCAACAGGAAATCGGCTCGGGCGATCAAGCGTCATTTGTCTTTGACGATGCCGATGGCGTTTGGCGCGCCTATTCGGAACAGATTGACCTTTATCGTGCCGACTTTGATTTCACGACCTATATCACTCCAGGCTCGCATCTCGGCCAACTCTGGCGCGGCTATGTAGTCGATTGGGAATGGGATCAGAAGCAGGGCACCTTCACCTTGCAATGTGAAGGCGGCATCCAGCAGTTGCAACAGCAGTTTCCTAAGCGGCTCGTTTCGACTACCTGCCCGCTCCGATTCAACGATGGCGGCGAGTGTCCATATGATGCGCAGGGCTCGGGCGGTGATCCTGGTAGCTGCGATAAGAGTTTAGACGGACTCAACGGATGCGCAGCCCACGGGATGACGAACTACTTTCAGGGCGTCGTCATCAAGCCGCAAGAGGTCTCCGGGAAGCTCAACAATACTGGATTCTCAGGCCTCTTCAAGAAAAGCTATACCTCGACATCTACGCCATTCAAAACCGTCTATGGCAAGCCGATCCCGATTGTTTATGGCGCGGGCCGCCAGATTGTTGAGGCAGAAATCTTTGAGACGCGCGATGAATCGGAGTTCTTTGTAGCCAGCAGCATTCTATCCGAGGGCCCGGTTGTAGAAGTTGGGCAAGTTCTTTTGGACGGAATGACGCAGCACTTCGGCTTTAATCCGGTCGTAGCGCTTGGCGCATTGGGGCAGGACGTTGGAACGATCATCGACCCGGATTTCAGAAGCTCCAGGACAGCGTTCGTCAGCATCCGCCGCACCGATCTCGTTGGCCTGCAGAGTTCAACTGAACCCCATCAGATTCTCGTCGAGGTTCTGAACGGCGCGAAGGTGCTGGCTTTCTGGTGGTGGACTGGACCCTTTACCAACTTTGGGGAGTTTGTCAGTTCCAACCCGATTCAGATTGCAGTCGATATTGCGCTCCGTGCCGCTGGGTTGCGCTTTCCTCCTTATTACCTGACGTCAGATTGGATCAAGGATAACTTCCTAGATCTCAACACCTACCTGGATGCCGTAAACTACTGCTCCGTAGCAGTTCCGGTATTAGTAGGCACTGGAACGGAACCGCGCTTCGAGTTTCGCGGCACGATCCGCGAACCCAAGCCGGCAATCGATCATATCCGGGACGTGCTGGCGCAGGCGGCTTGCGATCTAGTCTTCAGCTTCGGGCAGATATCGCCGAAGGTACGTAGGGATGATATTACGACTCCACGGCCCTGGCGGCTCACCTTCGAACAGAATCAAAATATTGTCGACGGTAGTTTCCGCAGTCAGCGTCTCGTTCCGAGCTTCAATCACCTGACGCTGGTTTACAGCGATATCGATTACGACTTTGCCGAGCGCGACATTAGTCTGTATGACGAAGAGGCTCAGTTGCGCGCCGGCATGTTTGATATCTATGGCGCGCTGACGACCAATAAGCACCAGCCGCTCGTATTAAAGCAGCAACGCACATTGAGCGGCGGATTCAAGGCATCTCAAGTCATACGCCTTGGCACACAACTACTCGCCGAAGAATTGGGTGGAGAAATTGGGAATGCCGATGAACAGCGCAAGGCTAGAACGGTAAGCCTTACGGCGCCGCTGATTGGCCTTGGCGTCGAGATTGGAGATGTTTCAAGCGTCATCCATGACGAATTGCCAGACGGTCAGGCCTATGTACGCTGGCAGTCCTGGCGCTATTCCAGTGACCTGACCGTTGAATTGAAGGGGCGTACCGTCACCGCCTCTATGTATGCTTCGCCGAGTCCGCAGGCATATTCACCGACGACAGGTGATCCTGTTCTAGGTATTCCAGGCGGCTCGCAGGGAACGGATGGCACCGAGAACGCGCCGGAGGCGCTAGAGCCTCCCGTTCTGACGCAACTCAGCATCAACCACAGAACGGCGCAGGTAGGAGCGAGTTGCCAACTCTTTCACCCGCTAGATCCTCCGGTAGCCCCTGCTCCTAGCGATCCACCGGTGACACCTACACCGATTGATCCGATTCAGCCGTTGCCGCCGCCACCACCTCCACCTCCTCCGGTTCCGCCAGCGCCGCCTGCTCCTAGCGGGCCGCCTCCTGTTCCACCGGTAGTTGTAGGGGGAACGACTTATTTTGCTTCATTGGCTTCGGGTGCTTCAGACGCAAACACTGGAACTCAGCTCTTCCCGTTCCGGACGGTCCAGAAGCTAATGTCTGTGCTAAGGCCCGGTGACTTGGGCTATTTGCGTGGCGGTGCCTGGGGCGAGCGCATCCGGAATGACCGCTATGCAATCCCGTCCGGCACGTCCTGGTCAAGTCCTATCACAGTTGCCGGATTCAACTCTGAGACGGTCACCATACGTAACATTGGCCTTACGAGCAGCTCGATTCAGTATCTGATCTTCCAGGACATGACCGCGGATGGAAACGACAGTGAACAAGAATCGATCTATCTGCACCTAGCACACCATTGCCGATTCCTGCGGGTGAAGGTTACGCGGGCGTGGTCGCATGGGATCTTGATCCCGCATGGAAGCGATCACCACCACGAGTTTCTGCAATGTGAGATTTTGAACAACGGCCTCTTTAGACCTCCAGACGATCCGCGCCGTACCTATGGTTGCTACATATCTGGCTCAGACATCCTTTTCGATGGCTGCTCGATTCACGACAACGATGCGCATGGCTATCACGGCTTCAACGGATATGGAGGAACGGACAAAGCCAACCGCCAAATAATTCGATACTGCCGTTTCTATCGAAACGGGATCACGCGCGCCGCAAATCTAGCCTATGCTGGCCTACTCATCGGTAGTGGTGATGGAACTGTGGCCCACCACAACTTGATTTATGACAATCGTGGAGGCCTGTGGATCGGGTTCCAGAACCCAACCAACTGTGCGGCCTACTTCAACACGATCTTTAGAAATGGTGGGGCGGTCGGTCTCGATGTCGGAAATGGATCGGTTGGCGCCATCGTGCGCAACAACATCAGCTATGGGAACACTGGGGCACAATCAAATATGGGAGGCTCTGGAACTATTCAAGATCACAATTTAATCGGAATAAACCCGTTCTTTGTTTCGACTGGCAGCACTCCGGATCTACATCTACAGGCAGGCTCGCCAGCCTTGAATGCAGGCGTGGCTGTATCTGGCCTGACTCTTGATTTCGACGGAGTAACACGGGGAAATCCTCCAGAAATTGGAGCGTACGAAAAGATTTGAAATGCCCTGTCCTCCAGAGCTAGTCAATTACCTCATCGTTCAAATCGCCAACGACGATACCTTTGCAGTCGTTGACGAAAGAATCTTTCCGGCAGCGCTCACGGATTTTCCCGTCGATGGTACAGCTGGCACAAGCCGCTGGGTGCGCTCTAAGTGGCGGCGGACGACTGACCCGCTCGAAGAAAGCGGCTGGTCGAATGTATTGCAGCTCGATTTCCCAAGGATACAGGCATACGAAATTGAATCGCTGCCTGACCCTGCCGGACTCTCTTACCCGCTTGTACCAGTCATCAGTTGCGTACTGGGCTGGAGCGAGTTCATTGAGTTGGTTCTCATCGCGAATCAAGCAGGCGAGGGCTGCGTCGTTGGCTACGGAGTTGGACTAGCTGCGACTGGACGCTCCTGGATCGACATTACAAACACGTCGACCGATCCTGCGGTCCGCATTGTCGATGCTGCCCTCATCATCGGAGAGCCTGGCGCAATCGTAGATTGTCACGGCGATAAGACAATTGCAGCTGGCTGGCATCCTGGCGATGACTTTCTCGCGGCCAGTTCGATGCCATCGCCCGTATCGAATTACGCACCTTACTTGGCAACGCCTCCGGTGGCCGATATCTCCGGTCCAAGTGGGGTGATCAAATACTACGGCACCCCTGTCACTCCACCTGCAGGCGTGGTATTTGGGAATCCCGATTTCTTCTGCCTGTCGCAGCGCTGCCCCGAGGCTGGCGATCCTGGCTGGAACTCAGCGTATCGGTGTATCAATGTCTTTGACGTTGCGCGCACGCCAGCGGGTTTCGATCTACCGGGAGGCGGGAACTATTTCGTCAAGGTAGATGCAGGGATTTGTCGAGCCTTCGGAATCTATCTAAGTGCTGGTCACACGATCTTCCCTCCATTCATGGGAGTATCGATCGGGACCGGGCACTACGCCGGCTTCACTCAGGTTGGCTTTGTCTACGTCAGGTTTTCCACGGGGTTCTCCATCTTCCAGCCTGCCGTGGATATGGGGCCTCAGCTCGGTGGGATCCAACTCCTGCCGGCGACGACTCCACCGAATCTGCAACTGGATGATTTCTTTGTTTTTGCTTCGGAGACTCCCTTTGCGGCGGATTTAGGCGGGAGCCTCGGGCGCTGGGAGAACGCAGTAATCGAGAACTCGTTGCCAGCGGGCGTGAGCCTGGTAATGGTCTCGCGCTCGACAAATCATCTGGTCTCGAATCTTTCACAAGTCGCGCTCGATCCGGACGTCACCTATTACTTCCGTGTCGGCGCAAGACGCTTTCAAAACCTCGCGCAAACCCAGTTCCTCTATTCCGCAACACTCTCTGAGCAGGCCTTTGGGAAGCTTGGAAGCGCCCTGGCCTTGAATCGGGCCGTGGGTTCGGGTACGGCTGAAGGTATTGCTGCATCAGCCCACTGGAAAGCTCCTGTAGCGACTGTAGCCGATTTGCCAACGCCGGCCACGGTTGGTGACACTCGGTTAGTTCTGGATGAGCGGCTGATTTATAGCTTCGTCAATGGGCTATGGCGGCGTCCTGGCCTGCCAATTCTGCGAGTAGTGGGCGAGATCGTCTTTGGCGTTCAAACCATAGCCCTCGGCTCAAGCCGAGCCTATCGGCCCACGGTGCCCAAGGACATGCTCAATGGCGTCCTGACGGGCTGGTGCTTGCAGTGCGACACAGCAGGAAACGGCGATACCATATTCGACATCCACAAGAACGGCGTGACGATCTTCACGAATCAGGCAAACCGGCCAAAGCTGGTGAACGCGCAAACGAAGGCGACCATGACAACCGCCGGGACAACGATTGACGTGACCTCGGTCGCGAGCGAAGACGATTTGACACTGGATATTGATGCAGTACCATCGACGGTGCCAGTGAAGGTGACGGCTATTCTCTATTTCCGGCAGGACGTGAGGGAGATTTAGGCGGATCCGGTGGACTTGGCTTTTGCATTCTTGCGCGGCCTCCCAGGCTTGCGTTCTTTGACTTTCTTGAGATCAGATTCCTTGATAGTCCATACGGGGCCGAAGCGAGATGCAGGAAGCCTGCCAGCTTCTATCAGAGCAACGACTCGGCGCTGAGTAACCCCGAGGCGTGCAGCGGCGTCGGCAGTTGTAAGATTGCGTCCCATCGCGCGGGCGGCTTCGGATAGTTTGGTCATTAGAGGATCTCAGTCATCTTTCCAAGAAACTTTTGCTTTCGTTCGCACTCGTGCTCTAAGTCCACAATGACAAGATAGCCGCTCTTATAGACAGAGCTGTTACGTGCCATCTCTGCAACACTGCCTCCAGATTCTTGATCGGAGAAGCCAAGATGGATCTCCTCACAATCAATTGGCCACAGCCATTTTCTCCATCGAACTTCATATCGATCCAAAGATTTAATTGGGTGGAGTAAAAGCCAGTCCTTTACTCTCCGATAAAAATCTTGATCGCATGGAATAGGAAGCAGCCGTTCGACCTGAGCTATTATCATTGTCGCTAGTTGTAGTTCCAATTTGAGGTATTCAGCGTGCTCCTTCATAGATTGGTGAGCCGATTCCCAATCAGAGATACGCGCCTCAAGCCGGACAATTTGACCAACAAGGTCGGTGTATTCCATGTCTCACGCCTCCTCACAGCGATTTGCTTAATCCCAATACGGTTCAGCAATCTTTGAAGGAACGCGCCCGTTGGCGCGCTCGATGTATTCTCGACGATAGGCACTGGAGGCGGCAATGCTCACGCCCTGCTGATGGACAGATTCTAGACCGAGCAAACTAGCAAGCTCGGTTCTATCCTGCTCACTCATGTAACCGTATTCACTGGCCTTTCGTGAGGTTGGGGAATCAATCTTGATCCATCCCCAAGAGGTTCCTTTGCCGCCCCTAACGCTCCACGTCTTTCCTGATCTCTGTTTCAGGGCTGACTTAATCTCTGCGATTGCTTCGTTTCTGTCTGTTCCGTCGGTCATTGTTGTTTCTCCTTGTTGAGATTTGATCGCGTCGGCTTTCGCTGCGCTGCCACCGAAGAGGCAACCGGACCCGTTAGCAGTTAGCTCGTTGTCTCGTTTCCTATCGGTGGCCCGCTGTGCTTTGCCGTCGTTCATCATGGGAATACTATACTTTCGTCGGAATAGATTGTCAACAGAAATCGACGCTAGGAACGAATTATTTTTGCTTCCGTCTAACCTATTGATTCTTTAGGAGCAACATGGCGCGAGTAGGAGACTGGGGATTCGAGGGCGGGCATGACTTGATGTTTTCCTCAATGGCCGGTATCTCGGTCACAACCCTTGGGGCGATCACCGGTCAATATGGAGTCCAAGGCAATCTCGGTCCGGGTGGTGCTGCCGCTGTGCTGCCGTTTCCGGCTGCTTTGTCTGAGTTCTTTATCGGGCTAAACTTACGGTCTACGAGCTACAGCACTACTGGGGCGCTGTTTGGATGGCGCAAGACGGGTACGATACTTGGCAGCATCCGGCAGACCGCTGGCAGGCAATTAACGCTCTACGTTGGCGCTTCTCTGGTCGCGACGGGAACGAAGGTCTTAGTAGACAATCAGACTTACAATTTCCAACTCGGCATCAAGATCCACGATTCCACCGGCTACGTTACCCTAAAGGTCGATGGCGTCACCGATATCAATTACACGGCGTCGGACACGAAGCCCGGAGCCGATGCAGATGTCAACGAGTGGCAGTTAGGGAACGCGGGCATCGCAGCCGGAGGCGGAATCGGGAACTATGACGACCTAATCCTGAACGACACGACCGGCGGCGTTAATAATTCATTCCCAGGAATCCGCTATTTCTACCCGGCTCTTCCAACCGGCGACAGCGCAACAAATAACGCTTTGTCTCGCTCTACTGGCTCAAACGGCTGGGCCCTGGTCGATGAACGGCCGCACAACATCACGGATTATGTATTCAGTGGCACCAATGGCCAGCAGCAAGGATTCACCCATGCGGCCTCGGGCGTGCCGGCTGCCAGCATCGTCAAGTCTGTCAGGTTCGATTACATCGCCTGGATGATCTCTTCGGGTCAACTCAAGGTAGGCACGAAGTCTGGCTCGACCGAGGACTTGAGCGCGGCTCAAAGTCTCGGGATTTCTCCAACCGTGCTGACGGCCTATTACGAAAACGATCCTGACACCGCCGCGGCCTGGGCCAGCATTGCCGCCGCCGATGCGGCTGAATCCCTGGTTGAGTCGGTCATCTAGCGATGGCGGAAGTAGATCTCACACAGGTAATCAAGAATCTCGAAGTTGAGGTTAACGAGCTTCGGCTGACTCAGGTAATAAAGCATCTTGAAGTCGAGTCGCTGCAAATCAATCTGACGCAGGTGATGAAGACTATTGAAGTTGAGATCCCTTTCGACGATGACTTTGCTTGGGTGTCCTAGGGGAAAAGGAAATGACATTCGTACTCGGAAAACGGTCGAGGGCAGAACTGGTCGGTGTCCATCCTGACCTAGTCCGTGTCGTCAAGCGTGCTTTGGAGTTAACCACCGTTGACTTTGCGGTCCATGACGGCAAGCGCACACCAGAAGAACAAAAACGTTTGGTAGAGGCCGGGGCATCGCAGACTATGAAATCTCGGCACCTGACTGGACACGCCGTTGACCTCGTGCCCGTGATCAATGGCAAGCTGCGCTGGGAGTGGCCGCCAATCTATACGATTGCCCGAGCCATGAAGCAGGCAGCGGTTGAACTGTCCATCCCGATCCGCTGGGGCGGGTGTTGGAGCAGGCTGAACACCCTTGACGAGCCGCTAGAGGATCGGGTTGCGGATTACGTTCAGACGCGGCGAGCACTAGGGAAGAGCTCCTTTCTGGACGGCCCCCATATGGAGCTGCCGATTGATTCCTATCCTGAAACCCTAACGGGGAGTTAAAGACATGGCAGTGAATTCAGATATCGCCCACAGAGTATTGGACATACTGTCAGTGATCCTGATCACCGGCGTCGCCTACCTAGCACTGAGACTGACCGCCACAAAGTTTGATTCTGGAGAAAATCTGACCGTTTTGGCGCTGTTCTTAGGCGCCGTGGCAGACAAGCTCGGATTCCGGCTCTTGCACGGCAAGGTAAAATGACCGGCCTATGCCAGAACCAAAAACGCAATGGTGGTTTCTAAAGCTAAGCTGGATTGGATCTGGCTGCATGTATTCTGGTGTGATCGTCGCGGCATATTCGTTCCTCATCCTAATCCGCTATATACGCAGCCCCGATGGCACCATCAAACCCTTATGGTTCGGGCCACCCCCGGTAGCGTTTGAAACCGCCGCGCTGTTTGTGATTCTAGGGTTGTCCGTGTTCTGGGCTGGATGGGGATTAGGTTGGATCGGGGATAGGCTCTTTCGAGATGACCCAGGGTATAAACATCGTGAGTTGACGTTGGTGGAGCAGGTGCAGGTAGTCATCGCAGTGCTGAGTTCAGCAGTCATGCTCGTGTCCAGTATATTTGCCCTGTTGCGTCGGTGAGGACATGCCCGTGCAACCCACCGACGAAGAACTCCTCTTTCCCTGCGTCGTTTGCGGGGACGAGTCGGACGCGATGATTTGCGATAAATGCTGGGAGGACTACAAGCGGATCGCAGGCCTATCTAATGGCCAACATGAGTAGGGCCTTCTAAGGGGGTACGCATCTTGACTGAAGATCCCATATCTAGACCAATTATCAATCCTGATCCGACTCCACTCACAACCCAAGCTCTCTGGCGAGAGATTGCCGCTCTCAAGGAGTTGTTCGAGACACGCCTACAAGCCGTAGAAACCGGAATCGAGGTTGCGCATGGAGACCTTGTGCGGTTCCCGACTGAGGTTCAGAAACAGATTGCTAACCTCAAAGAGTTACACGACAGCAAGATTTTGTGCAATGAGCACGAGGTGGGTCTTATTCGTCAGGTCATTGAGACTAGACTCGACGGCATGGATAAAGCGATGCAGTTGCTGCAAGCTATTGCAGACGCATTTCCGGCTCGCATCGACGAAAAGATTCAATCACTGGAAAAGGTTCACGAAGAGAAGTTTAGAAGCATCGGGGTTCAGTTTGTAGAACGAGATACTCGGACGGAGCAGACCTCGCGTGACAGCAAGGTCGCAGTGGACGCTGCTCTTCAGGCGGCCAAAGAAGCAGTGGGAGAGCAGAATCGGTCCAGCGCTCTGGCGATTGCCAAGAGCGAAGCCGCAACGGCAAAACAGATTGACCAGCAAGGACTGCTTATTTCTACGACTGCGAAAGCGTCCGATGAAAAGATCGACGATCTAAAGGAACGGCTGACAAGAATCGAAGGCACCGGGACAGGAGCGGCTGGAGCTCGGGCTACTCAGCAAACTTCAAACAGTTTCATGGTTGCAGTGGTTTTCGGTTTCTGCGGAGTGTTGGTAGGCATTGTCACACTGATCGCCCGCTTCGCCGGCAGATGAGCCGCTCCACCGACTACTTCATCATCGCCGTGCTCGCCGGGCTGGTGATTGCCGGGCTGTTGATGGTGAAGTGCTGATTCTCTCTTAGTTTCTAAAGAATAAGCACCTAAGGAAACGGGGAGGTATTTTGGCGAAGGACTCCCTACAAAACGTCCCTCGCCTGACTGCACCTTGAGGTGTCCGGGTGTGGTCAATGGCCCCAGTGACAGTTATGATTGCACTGGATTGAGCAGACTATTCGAGGCATCAAACGCCCACGCTTCCCGCGCTCTACTCTTTCGGACTCACGCTGCGCCCTTGGGATTCCCTACTTGGCGCCATACCTGTTCAGTCGCTGGCAGGGTCCGCGTCCTTTGCTGAACAGTATTCAGTTGTAAAAACAAAAAAGCCTGTTCTTTGAAGAAAGGCCGGCCGGGCAGAAGTCTTACTCTTGGGTGATAAAGCCAAGAGAGCCGAGCCTTTCATCGAAAAACAGGCTTAGGTTGCTTCTGCCCCTGCTGTTTACTGCGTCGATCTATCAACTTCGACGGGTCAAGATTAGCGAACCCTGCATCACTTTAGCAAGAAAAAAATAGCACAAGGAGAAACCGTGGCCCCTCGCGTTTGGCACTCTTTTGATACTGTCGACTGGTTCAGAGTAAGCATCTTCATAGCGGCGGTCAGCGTTTTTTGGGCCACGATGGTCGCAGTTATCCCAGACCCTTACGCCAAATGGGTGTCCACTTTTCTTCTAGGCGTTTCAAATGCCGTGGCTCTGATGCTTCGCTCCGGCAAATCCCGTGTGGAAAAAATTGGGGATAAGTTTGAAGAGCTGGAGACCAAGAAAGAGGAAACGCGCGTGGAAATAACCGAGCTTCTTTCGAACGAAGCCAAAGAGAAGGCCGAGCAGGCCGAGAAAAAATAGGAGGGTTTATGGTTTCAGGAGATGTGCTTCTATCGTTGCTGGTTCAACTGGTAATAGCAGGGCTGATCTTCTGGCTCATTTGGTGGTTCATCGACTACGTGAAGGTGCCAGAGCCATTCAACAAGGTCATCCGGGTGATCCTCGGAGTGGTTGTGCTGGTCTACCTCATCAATATTCTGCTGGGTCTGAGCGGCCGACCGCTGATCAGGTGAGCTTAATTGCTCATCCTTGCCAAAAATAACGGAGTAAGCTATCAACGCAATCAAACTTCTCCAACGACGCTAGCCCGGCAGGGCGGCGTGTTCAATGGAGCCAAAGAAGTAAAGAGAGGGCTGTCACCGTATACGGCGGTGGGAGCCCTTTCTTTTTGGAATAAGAGGAGGTGAGAATGGCAAAAGAACAACCAGACAAGAAAGGCCTGTTCGGTTTCGGAGGCGGTGAGGAAAAAAAACTGCTGAAGGAACTCAAGGCCGAGGTCGTGCAACTCAAGTCTGAAGTTCAGAAACTAGGTGGAGCTGTCAGCGAGTTGTCGAAAGTCGTTGGCGAGGGGAAGCCGATCGACGTTCAATTCTCGTGGCCGATGGATCACGAGTTGTTGCAGATCGTGAAGGACATCCAGGCGCGTCTGCCCGCAGCAGACTCCGCGACGAAGGAACAGATTGACCAGATTTTAGGACCAGCGGTAGCCGGTTTGGGAGAAGTAGGCAAGGAGGCGCCGCCCGTTGACCCACAACCTTAGATAGAGGAACTGGGTAGAGATTCCTGCACCTGCCCAGAAGTAGAAACAAGTCAGGAATCATTTCAAAAAAAGGAGAATCATCATGGCAACAGAAACTCTGCAGGGATACGCAGATCAGATCAACACCGAGACCAATCGCATTGGGGCTCTTTTGCAGTCCAAGGAAGCAGCCCTGGCTGCGGCCTCGACCGTGGAAGAGGTTCACGCAGTTCTGGGTCCAGTCTTGATCCCGCTACAGGCGTTAGGCAAGACAGTCGAGCCGGTTCCAGTTCCAGATCCGGACCCCCCGGTTGATCCGGCTTCCTCTCGCCGACGGTAACAACCTCAGCCCGGTCGCAAGGCCGGGCTTTTTCATCCTCCCATGAACTATCGAACGGCCAGACAAGTCTTGGGCACCCATTCAGCTTCGACCTATACCGATATCAAGCAGGCGTTTCGAAGGAAGGCAAAGGAATTACATCCAGATCACAATCCTAGCCCAACAGCCGCCGCCAGGTTTGCGACTTTGACACAAGCTCACAAGTTCCTGATGGAGTACCGTTCCCCGTTCCAATCCAGGCGCTATTCAGACAAGTCAACGCGCGCCCGGGGAATTCACAAGCGCCATCGGTGTTTTGCGCTAGTGCTTCGGCAGACGGCAGCATTGATTCTTATTCTTTGCGCCTCGGCTCTGGCCCAGACTGAGCCTTATCTGAATGTTGCTTGGGATCTAATACCGGCTACCGAGGGAGTGGCTGTCAATTACCGGGTTCAAACCACGGTCGGGAGCCTGCCGTTCATCACAGCGGCCGAGTGTGTCTTGCCGCCGTGCCTGGTGACTGGAATTGAGGCTTCGACCACCTACAAGATTCGAGTGGCCGGCATTGAAGCCAACGGGACGGAAGGCGATTATTCTGACCCAATCAGCTTCAAGTTCTCATCGATTCAGCCCATTTCTCCAACGTCTTTGAGTGTTTCGTCGGCGACTAGCAGCCAGCCGGGGAAGATCACCAAACAACTATCCTGGTCAGCTACGACGAAGTTTAGAACTGGAGCTTTGTTTCCTGCTGGCTCAGTGGTCGAATATCGAGTTTATCAAGCGGCGGGCAATGGACTTACGTTGGTTGTCTTCAATTCACTAGCAAATTCAATGACGGTCGATCTGGACAAAAATCGCAGCTATCAGTTCTGGGTCACTTGCATCGTCGATGGCGTGGAGTCTTTCACGTCGCCAGCAGTTCGTATCACCACTCAAACTTAGAAAGGAGAATCGCATGGTTCCTAAATTCATCTTCGAGAATGGCGTTGTCAGGAATGAATTTGGCTACTGGTTAGATCTGAACGAGATCAAATCAAGTTATCCTTGGCTCAATGAGCCATTATTCCTGCTCCATTGCGTCTATGAGGACTTTCAGAGAAAGAGTCATCCAGAGTGTATCATCAGCGGTGGCGACCAGGTTCTCGGGACCCGGTTCAACGTGTACGGTCTGCCCAAGGAGTTTGCGAACTCTTTGACAATGGAAGGGCAGGAGCTCCTACCGAAGTTGCAAGAGTACTTCGGAGAGCAGACAGTAGAAAACGTCAGCAAGAAGGTGGGCCAAAAAAAGGTTGGTGGGAAATGAAGATTCGTGTAAGACAGCAATTAGTCGCAGTGCTCTTGATACTCGTTCTCGCGGCCTGTAAGGATGAGTCGATCCGCAAAGCCGCCCGTGCAAGCGACGACATGGCGGTGACGATTTCGCTCGCCATCGACACAAAGCGGCAGTTGGCATTGGCCGGACTACTGAAGCCAGAGGAAGAGATACCCTTGACGCTGGGCCTCCAGAAGGTCAATACCGCAGTGAAGGCTTTTTACCTCCAGGTCAAGAACACCAGCACGCTGGATCCGGCAGCCAAGAATCAGTTGCTGCTCTTGTTTTCCGGCATCACCACGTCAGTTGAAGAGCTGAATCAGCAGGGAGTCTTAGGCATCAGGAACGAGGAAGCAAAGACGAAGATCTCAGCGGTCCTGGCTGCGTTCACCACAGCGTTCGCGGCCATCCAGGTCGCATTGGGAGGTGCCTGATGTCAGCACTCATTATTGCTCTACTACCACTGATCACCAACCTGACTCCTGTGCTGGTTGCGGCGATCATGCGTATCAAGGCTCAAGGCGGCAAGACAACCGCCGAGATCATCGCTGACGCTGGCGTTACTCTGGACGAGAACGATCGTAAGCTTATTGAGGACCTGGTTAGGCTTGGTGTGCTTTGAGGTAAGCGGGGCCTGTTTCAGCTCCAGCAGGATTGTAGGTTGGAGGTTTAGGGCGTAGGCTTCCGCTTCGCTGCGAGGAAAGCGGAGATCTGTCTACCAACGCGCAGCTCTCCATAGCTTGTAGACGCATCATCACCTTTGCAGTAAATGTGCGCTTGGCACAGCAACCCAACCGCCTCGTCCAGCCTGCGTTGCAGGGCGTGAATAGTCGTATCACAAGCGTTGTGTTCGGCCTTAAACTTCTCATCCTTGCCATCGGATTTGAAGAAGGCAGACTGCTCGTCAAGAATTTCACCAAGCTGACGCTGGCTCTGGGCGAGCTGCTGCGCTAGGTCGTCTCGTTCGTACCGAGTAACCTGTAATTGACCTAGCAAAGACAACCCTTCTGAGATAGCTCTGTTAGTCAGTGACGAGTCTTCAGCTTCTTGATATGAACTGAGCCTGTCCGCCCCGCCTTCAGATTGTGCTGTGGTCCCGAGCCGTTCTTCAGGCGTTGTTTCTGCTGGCGTCTCACCCTTCTGGTTCTTATTTTTGAACGCATAGCCAACCCGCTTTTTGCGTACCTCATCGTCACGCTGTTTTGTCATCCCAACCAAATCCCTCTTCAGCCACCCAATCTCCTCCCGCGCCTGCTGGAGTTCGGCGGCAAGCGCATCCAATCTCTGCTGTCTGTCAGCCATTCGAATCTTTGCGTCATCTACGATCTCTTGAAGCCGCTCGTTTTCGGCTTGGAGCACGGCGAAGTCGATGGTGTAGGCCGCTTTGAGCAACTTTCCCATCCACTTGCTCGGACAGTTAAAATCGTTGTGTAAGTTAATACCAACGGCTGCTTCAATCGCTTCCTCACTCGGCTCATTTGGCATTAGCTCGCTCCTTGCGCTTCTACAGTGGATTCAATCTTCTCATCAACAAGGACTTGGCAAACCCTGACACACTCATCACAAATGTAAGCTGACTTACCAGCCACAAGTTTACGAACCTCATTTCTCCACTTTGAACAAAACGAGCAGCACATCTCGGCTGGAAGGCTTCGCTCGAAACCTTCTAGTACCTTGAACGGGATAGTGACATCGCCAAAAGTTACGAATGCCAAGCCTGATGGAGAAATTCCATTCAAGGTCCCGCAAATAGATCCATACCAAACTTTGTCGCCTACTCGCATCATCTCCCCTCCTTGCGCTTGGCTGGCTTGGTACGCTGGACTAAGAACTTCTTGTCGATAAAGTCAATGATGTATTGATAGCTCGGCACAATAGAAATCGCATCAGCAAACACCTTTCTCTGACGACGCATCTTTCTCTCCAGCGCCCTCCGCTCCAGCCGTCTGCCCTCGACCTTGCCTGCCTCGTAGCCGTTCTTATAAACTGGCGATTCTATTTCAATGAATGGCTTCCTCATCTCTCTGCTCCTTTGGGTGGGTCGGGTAGGTGTTGCGCTGCCCTGAGTTGACTGGCAAACTTCAAGTCCCTGACCGCTCTAATCCACCCGTCCACATCTGAGTCAGGAACGTCACTCCAAATCATTGTCACAATTGGACGACCACTGAGCACCTGACACAGCTTGATTGCATCACGAGCATCTTGTAGATCACCGCTCGGCTCCTGCTTGGCCAGGGCTGCGGCTCGTGCTTCAATCGCCTTCTTGTAAGCGGTCAGTTTCTCTGAGATTGGATGGGTGTGCAGGTGTGTTCCCTTCGGGACTAGGAAGGCCAACTCGATCAAGAGTTGTGCCGCCGCATCATCCACCGCCGCCTTTAGCGCATCGCTATTCAACTCGCTCATCCGCCAAGGTTTTCCTCGTTTGGCCCACGGAGTTGAAGCCGATCAGCCTGTTGGCCAGCTCCGTTACGCATTAACTCTGTGGTGATCTTCTCAGCCAGCCTCTTGCACAGCGCCGGGTCAGTCATCGGTAAGCCTCGTCTGGGATGTGTACCGCAGCACCTTGCCGCAGAAGCAGCAGAAGCGCATCTTGTTGTCTCGCGGCGTGCCTTCGATGATCTCGTAGCTGCCGCCGCATGAAGTCTGCCACACGCCATCCTCGTCCTGGGTCCAGCGGCATTCTTTAACTTCGTCATTCATGGTAAGGGTCATCTCTCCCAATCTTCCACGCCGTCCTGGTTGCAATTTGGGCAATTGATCTCTCCATCTCCGTGCATACAGTAACCAGCGCCCCGGCATAGATCGTCGATGCAGACAACAAGGAATCTTGCCCCACCACATTGGTAGCATCCACTATTCCCGCAAAACTCGTCGTCATAATCAAACTCTTCGTCGCTCATGCTGAGGGACCATTAAGCCATCAAAACACGCTACGATGAACCAATCAAACAGTGATTGAACACGATTGGAGCGTTGATCCTATTAGTTTTCAACACTCGAAAAAGTCTTGCCGCTACCTTGACACGGTAGAGGCCACGTGTTCGATCCACGTCGCGCCCACCAATCTTTCAATAAGTTACGAGCACTTTCAAAAACCGCTAAAAAGTCAGGGCATCTCTACGGGACCATCTCGAAACAAAGGCCGCTCGTTTTTCATGGGTCTATCTACTTGCGTGGCTCGCTCCATCGGGTTGGCGCTATCTTTGACCTTGGCTCGCTCGGGGTTGTTGGAGCTATCCCCCTTTATGGCTCGCTCCACCAATTTGGTTCTGTCCATATCGTTGGCTCGCTCGCCTTGGATGTTGCTATCCTGAGCGGTGGCTCACTCTTGAATGATGGTCAACTCTGGTTTCGTGGTTCGCTCTGAAACCCTGTATCTATCTCGCTGTATGGCTCGCTCGTCAATAGTGAATCTATCGCATCACGTGGCTCGCTCTTCTACATTGTTACTGTTCTATCTCTATGGCTCACTCCAGTGGCTTGGTTCTGTCGGCATACCTGGCTCGCTCCCGTGGGGTGATTCTATCGCTTCTCTTGGCTCGCTCAAACTGCTTGGTTCTATCCTCTTAGACGGCTCGCTCCCTAGTTTTGGCACTGTCGGGGAGGGTGGCTCGCTCTCTGGAATTGTTTCTTTCCGAGCTCATGGCTCGCTCTTGTTTCTTGGACCTATCAAGCGCCTTGGCTCGCTCCCTTCTCATGGTTCTCTTCCTGAGGATGGCTCGCTCCCATATGAATGGTTCACTCCTAACCTCTGGCTCGCTCACCTTAAATGGTTCTATCCCGCTGTGTGGCTGACTTCCGGCTCAATCATGTGCGCATGTCCAAGGATAGCAATCGGGTAAGGCTTTGGCGGTGCGACTCCAAAGTGGTTCTGATACATGATGCCGTGGAGGTGTGCTAGAAACAGTTTTGTTGAGTAACGCTCCGCTCTTTGCTCAATCTGAGCTGGCGGCAACTTCACTTGAGAGTAAGCTTTGAACGCGTCTGTGCTCTTGTCGATTTTCTTCTTTACCAAAATTGCGTCGGCCTGGTCTTTGAATTCGAGGCGGTCGTTCTTCTCAACTTCTTGATTCTTGCGCTGTCGATAGATTTTCCCGTAAAAGCAACTGTCTCGACCTGAGTTCTTCATAAAGCTTTGGCCGATTAGCCAGCAGAGCCGTTTTAGGCTGGCATTCCAAGGGCGCTTTTCTCCTTTGTTCCATTGCTGTCCTGGCACCAAGCCAGCGAAAGACCAGATGTGTCCAACCGTCGGGGCCTTTGTGATGTCAATATTGGAGATCAGCCCTGCTGTCAAAACCGGCCCTATCCCAACCACACTGAGAGCCCATTGACCGTTGACATCAGATTCACAATAGGAGAGCAAGGCGCGTTTGATTTGACCCTCCAAGCCTTCGGACTTAGAGAAGAGCCATTCAAGCACAGCGCACGGTTCTCCTTCCTTTGCCATCGTTCGAACCTGATGAGCGGTTCTGATTCTTTGGTCTTGCATGATGTAGTAGGAATCGACGAGATACCGGACTTCCTGCTTCGATAGAGTCTTGGCGGCTTGCACCAAGTCCCGGCTCATCCTGATTTCAAGCTCTGCTGATTGTTGTTCGCTCATTTGGCTCCTTGTTTGAACGCTCCTGTATTTTGGTTCTATCTCGGTTTCTGGCTCGCTCTTTTTGAATGTTACTATCTGGCTTCATGGCTCATGCTTCATTCCCCTCCCCTCCACCGCCGGAACAGCAATCCGCTGTCAGCTAATCGCCTAGAAGCTCGCGGGTGAGTTCGTCTAGAATAATTCCTTTCATTTGAAAGAATCCGCCTAAGCCGTTGTAGGTACTGTTCCCTTGACGCTCCTTTGCCCTATTCTCCACCTCGGCCACGAATGCGCGAATGTAGTGATCAGCTTGGACGTGCCAAGCAGGACTTACCGGGAAGCCGCGCTTTTTGTGAACCTCCATAACCCACTTTTCACCTGCTTCAGTCATCAATTCACCCTCCCATGCCCTTCATCCACAGCCGGGAACAACAACTCAGCCATCCCATCAACCGCCGCCTGCACGCTCTCTGGAACGTCTTTGGTGTAAATGTCCAGCGTCGAGCCTAACATAGGCGTACCAGTGAGCGATCCATTGGCCGCGCTCGACTTTGAGCCAGCCTCTTTGGTGCCTCGGTCGTGGCGACATTTTGGCCCCCAATTTCTTAAGGTTCAGAGAGGGCGCAAAGTCTAACTTAATTTCTGGCTGCATTTCAAAGTCTCTGGTTTTTTGCAATAGCGATGAGCCGTACTGAAGGCTTTCCCGAAAGCGACAAACACGCTCACGCGCATGGGAAGAGGAATCTTCTGAACGTCACCGCAATGCAGGCAGTGAAAGGATTGCGTGTCTGAATTTGCAATAACGTGGTCTGCCTTCATTTTCCCGCCAACCCATTCAGCCATTCCTGAATGACCTGTCTATTGAAGCGATATGTGGGCTTCCGCTTGCTCCCGAGATTGTAGGAAGGCAGCACCGGGCGTCGTCTTCCGGCCGCGTGGTCTCGAACCCAAGATTCCGACACCTTGAGTTCCGTGGCGAGTTCTTCGGAGGTGAGGAGGTCGGTGTGGTCAGGCATCTCGGTGCCCTCGACAAATGTCCTCGTCTTCCATCTCAAGACACCGATCGCAGATTTCAATAATGCCGCTTTGATGGCACTCGTCACATTCAACTGGGTCCTCTAAGTCATCACACCTATGGCGGTGAATTGGACCAGTACCAAAGAGTGAATATCCCATTGTTCCGGTCCCGTTGCAGCTAGGACAAACAACGCACTCGCAAGGGCGGGAGGCCGGTCGCCCGGCCTGTTGGGTCTCTTCGGCGGCGGACGGGGTTGCGATGCCCGCTGGTGGGTTACGGCTTGGGGGTGAGGTCATGGCTTCCTTCTTAACCGTTTAGCATCTCCATCCCGTTTTCCTTGCTCCCACTTCTTTGTGTTCTCAGGCGAAGAGAAAATAGAACAATGACAATTCTCCATGTTGGCTCCGTTCAGGCCACAGTCGAAGCCAAGCTTGTAAGGGTCACGCTCTTTCTTGTACTCGCTCAGGATTGATTCGATAGCTTTCATGGCATCATCCCTCTCCCCCTAACTCAAAGTTTTCAGTCCCAAACAACCTCTCTTGCTTGCTCTCAACAACGGGTTTCAAGCCCCTGCCTGGCTCCTGCTTTGTCAGGCTCGTCCGGGTCTTCAAGCCTCTGCTGGCAGCGCTGAATCTCCTGACGGGTCTGGGAGGTCATGGTATTGCATCTCTACCTGAACCTTGCTCATCCGCTTCACTGCCTGCTTGCTCAGGTACTCGAAATTGAGATCACAGCCCACGCCCCGGCGCTGCAGTCTGCTGGCAACGCGAATCACTGTGCCGCTTCCAACGAAGGGATCGAAAACAAGATCGCCGGGCCGGGATCCTGCCAAGATGCAAGGCTCAACCAATTTTTCTGGCATCGTGGCGAAGTGTGCGCCCTTCCAAGGTTGCGTCGAAATAGTCCAAACTGACCGTTTGTTCCTGCTCTCCGTAATAGCGCGGAAAGCATTCTGTCCGGTGTCTGCCATCGCTTCAGTCTTGCCGTTGAAGGAACCTTTCGGCGCGCTGACTCTTGGCTTGCCTGAAGACCTTCCAAGCTGATGCTCTCCCGTCTTACCCGTGTGGAATTGGCTTCCCTTGAAGCTACGCGGCTCGACACCGTGACGCTGTTCTGGTGGCCTGCCATCCATCTGCCAAGCTCCTTCGCTGGTGTAGGGACGCCTTGGGTCGTTCGTGACGCTCGGCTCTTGGATTGCGATGTGATCGAAATAATAGCGTTCAGATTTTGCCAGTAGAAACAGGTACTCGTGGGATTTGCAGCATCTGTCTCTAACGCTCTCAGGCATCGGTCCCGGCTTCGACCAAATTATGTCCTGGCGCAAGTACCAGCCGTCGGCTTGTAGTGCAAAGGCGACGCGCCAAGGGATACCCACGAGGTCTTTAGCTTTTAGCCCGTGACTTTTCGGAGTTCCGTCACGATTGCGCTGGCCACGTTCATCCACTATTCCATCAGCCCGACCCGACCCTGCCTGGTACGGACGCCCATAAGATTCGCCGCCGCCATTTCTCCCGTTGTACGTCCCACTGCCGCCTTTACCTGGATCACTGGCATAAGAATCGCCCAAATTAATCCATAACACGCCATCATCCTTCAGCACGCGCCGCACTTCTCGAAACACGGCTACCATGTTTGCAACGTACTCCTCGGGCGTCCGCTCTAACCCCATCTGGCCAGGAATGCCATAATCCCTCAATCCCCAATAAGGCGGCGACGTCACGACCGTTTGCACCGTGCCGCTCGCTATCGGAATGTGTCTCGCATCTGCCTGGCAGATCATCACAAAACCTTCCAGCCTTTCAGAACCTTGATGCACTCATCCAGCGACCGCGCGACCTCATACTTCACTCCGAGCCGCTGGCAGCTCGCCTGAAACGCCAACTGATTCGGATTCAGCATCCCTTTCTCCGTCTTCAGCTCAATCCAGCCGCTTCCGAGGTCCCATGTGAAAACAAAGTCTCCCGCTCCTGCAATCACGCCTTGCCGCTTCAGGTTCGAGGCTTCAATCAGGCTCCGGCTGCCGCCGTTCGGGACCGCGGTATAGACGCAGCGGGGTTTGGCAGCGAGAAGGTATTGAAAGAACGCGGCGCTCAGTTGGGCTTCTTCGCGGTTACGCATGGCCATCAACCAGTGAGTCCGGCATCCCGCATCCTTGTCCAATCGGAATGGCTTTTGAGAACAGAGGCACCAACACTTCATCAGCGTTGAAGTTGGCCATCAGGTGCCTTGATGGGTGAGTAACGAGTCCGCACTACGCCCGACCATCAGTCCATTCAAGAGCTGGACAGGGAGCGGATGCACCTGGGAAGCATTGCTCAGCAACCTCGCACAACTCAGCGGCACAGCATAGGCCGCAACCGTTACATGGTGAGCCGTACTTTGGCTTGGTCATGGCTTTGGACATCGCTTGTGTAACCAGACTCCACTCACCTTCGTTTTGTTGGCTCCGCGAATCTTCTTGTCGCACTTGTTACAAGTCATTGTTGCTTCCTCTCCCGATCACACGTCCTGCACGCCCGCGTCCCGTCAATCGGATGGCGGTACGTGTTGGCCTCGGTATACTCATGACCGGCAGGGCAACTCGTTTTCCGAGAATTCCAGTGTCCCTTCAGCGGAGCCCTGTGCCTGAGATACCGTTCGTGGCGGCGTTGCTTGACGGTCATGGTCGTCACCCCGCCTCCGACTCCGTGAATGGCAGTGCTGGTGCATCTCTCCACTCGTAGCCATGCCTCAGCGCTTCGCCAAGGTCGTGGATGCGCTCTTTCAGGGCTTTAATCTGCTGTCCGTAGCTACTTGCAACAGAGGCTTTCGACTTTTCTGCCTCTTCCAGTTCCGCGAGTAACTGCCCAATCTTCTCGCCGTACTCCCGCTTTTCGACTTCGGTCAAACGCACTTTCTGTTGTCCTGACATGGTTGTTTCCTCAATAGTGTTTTGCGTCCATCCGCCGACCTTCCGGCGACTTTCCATCCTGCCTGCTTGAAGCAATAACCGGGATTCGAGCTTCTAATCTTCCGGTCAAAAACGTAGGTGATAAATCCGTCCGGGCCGATTCCAAGATTCAAGCCCATAAGAAACGATTCTGCTGCCAGGATCAGAAGGCTGGATAGACTCTCTCCCTCGTTGCGGAATATCGTGCATGTCCAGCCGTCGAGCCCGTTCATTGCTTTTAGGCCACTATCCGGGTGAGGCCTCCACCATCCAAATACCGCGCGCTGGTCTGGTGTGAGCAGCACTACAGTCTGTCCAGGTGGCATGAACTGAGGGCTGCCAACCTTTCGCCTTGAATAGTGGCGGTCGGCCAACTGCGCTGCCCTTGCATCAAATTTAGTCACTCGTTCCCACATTTCATTTTCAGTTGAGCCCCGGCTCCTCCAGCGGATACCGGGGCTTGGGCTTCGATTCAATGTGTCCTACCTTCCACGAATCCCCCTTTCCGGCTCAGTGGCCGATGGATTTACCACTTGAACTCGTTCCACACTTTCTCTGCTGTTGGTGTTACTTCAACGACCGCTGTCACCTTGCGAAGCTCGATGTCTGCCGGTGGGCCAATCTTTGCGTGTCGGTGCGGCCCGTCAGAAGCCAGGCCCATGAAGCCATTGTTCTGGGTTGGCCAGTAGATGCAATTCCGGGCTCGCTTCAGCTTGATGATGTCTCCATCGGTATTGGTCGCGTAGCCGAAGAAGACACCCTTGTATTCGGTGGTTATCAAAACTGCTCGCTCTTTTGCCATCTCAACACTCTCCTAAAATTTGTCGTTTCAAAGCTGCAAGTTTGTCTTCTTCTGATTGGGTCTCTCCGTAGAGAGCAACGATCCAAGTGCGGTCACCCTTCCATTTTGGCGGAATCAAGGTGCCGTGTAGCGCCTGGCTGCTGCAGATCCTAAGTGGTCCGGCAATCTCCTGCACCTGCCCAGAAGATACCGGATCAGAACTACCACCGTTACACGGCCGCCCGTCCGCCGCCGATTTCCAATAGGCTATTTGGGCACCAGAAGCCACGGCTGCGCGGTAAACCGCTTGCTGGCTTTCGGGCCATCGGGAAACGTAAGAAGCAACAGCTTTCTTCCAGTAAGTTTCGTCCCCGTACCCGTACCCGTCTCCGGACCCGGACCCGTACCCGTACCCGTCCCCGTCCCCGGACCCGTACCC